>JAEEGL012380512.1_pt1 | contig 36636 bp, 31 predicted proteins | sample 9134231 | NCBI WGS metagenome assembly JAEEGL01 (sample SAMN16246548, study PRJNA631951) | gut metagenome | biome: gut microbiome; feature: rumen; material: fiber-attached | host: Bos | place: Iran: Karaj | collected 2018-10 | reverse complement strand
GGGGAGTCGTCAATGGGCGGCTCCTGGGCGAGGACGTCGAGTCCTGCGGCATGGATCTGTCCGGAGTTGAGTGCATCTGCGAGGGCTTGCTCGTCTACGAGGGGGCCGCGTCCTGTATTGATTAGGATGGCGGTGGGTTTCATGAGGGCGAGGGTCCTGGCATTGACGATATGGTGTGTGTCGGGGGTGAGGGGACAGTGCAGGCTGAGGACGTCGGAGGTGCTGAAAAGGTGGTCGATGTCGCGTGCCTTGCTGATGCCCATTGCGCGGAGCTGTTCCTGGCTCTTGCTGCTGAGGGCGAGGACGTGCATGCCGAATGATGCGGCGATACGGGCAACTGCCGTGCCTATACAGCCGAGGCCGACTATACCCATTGTCAAGCCGTCAAGTTCCTGCAGGGTTGGGCTGAAGAAGCAGAAATCGGAACAGGACTCCCATTCCCCGAGATTGACCAGCTGGCTGTGCTGCTCGACCTGGTTGGTGATATTGAGCAGATGGGCGAAGACGCACTGGGCGACGCTCATGGTGCTGTAGGCGGGTACGTTGGTGACGACGATGCCGCGCTGGTGTGCTGCATCTGTATCCACGACATTGTACCCCGTGGCGATGACTCCGATGTACCTTAACTTGGGCAGTTGGGCGATTTCGTCTGCTCCGATACAGACCTTGTTGGTGAGGGCGATGTCTGCGTCGCGGAGGCGATGGACGGTGTCCTGGGGTGCTGTACGGTCATATATTTCGATATGACCGTACTGCTTGAGCCCATCCCAGCCGGGGTTGTCGGGGCTGGTGACGTGTGCGTCGAGTATGACTATCTGCATAGTTCCCTGACGAGGTTACGGGCACCGCCCCAGCGGTCGATGACCCACATGACGAATCGGATGTCGACGCCGATGCAGCGCTGCAGGGTGGGGTCGAAGCTGATGTCTCCGGCCATTGCTTCCCAGTTGCCGTCGAAGGCGAGGCCTATGACGCGGCCCTTGCCGTCGAACATGGGGGAACCGCTGTTGCCGCCTGTGATGTCGTTGTTGCTGAGGAAGCAGAGCTGCAGCTTACCTGTGGTCTTGTCGGCATAGGGCTGGAACTTGCCTTGCCTGAGGAGGCTGACAATCTGGGGCTCGAGGCGGTAGTCGCTGATCTTGTCTTGCTGTGCGGCCTTGTCCAACAGGCTCTGGCTGTCGGTGAAGTAGTTGTAGTGTGTGCCGTTGGCGGTATAGTCCTGTATGTTGCCGTAGCTGAGGCGCATGGTAAAGTTTGCATCGCTGTAGTGGGGGCGTTCCTGCTCCATCTCGAGGAGTGCCTGTGTGAGCAGGCGCTCGTTGTGCTCGATGGTGATGCTTGCCTTGCGGGCGCGGGATGACATGAGGGACCACATCTGCAGGATGCTTTCGTAGGCTGCCATAACGGGGTCGGTGTCGCGCAGTGTGCTGTCGCGCAGGACCTTGCCGACGCAGCTGGTGTCCAGGAGGCAGGTCTTGGCGAAGAGGTCGCGTGAATAATCCTTGCAGTTGCCGCCGTAGAGGCTGTCGATGGTGTTGTAGATGGTGGGGAGGTATTCCTTGCCTACCTTCTGGCGGTAGAGTTCGAGCAGGGCGGCTGTGGTTTCCTGGTCGATGTGGGAGTCATAGTCTTTGTAGAATGCCTGGAGGGATTCGTGGCGCTGACGTGCTTCGTCGGGATTGGCATCCTGGGGCATGCGTGTGATGATGCTTGCAACGCGGCCGATCTCGATTCCGTTGAAGAAGGTCTCGCGGAAATATGTTGCTGCGGCAACGATGTCGTAGCGGTCGGCGTATGCTTTTTCCAGCGATGGCAGGACATTGCCGAAACGTGCAAGGCGGTCGGTGCCCTGGCCGGTCTCGGGGGTGTTGATCCAGGTGGTGATGGCTTGCTCGGTATTGCGTTTCTGGCCGATGACGTCAAGGTCCTTGACGGCCTTGTTCATGCCGATGCTGTTCTTCCAGTAGTTGCTGGAACGTGCCCATTTGCTGGCGTATTTGATGGCTACGGAGCGGTCGCCGTCCATCCAGTGCTTCCATACGTTCTGCTTTACGGTGCGGACGTCGATGACTGCCTGGTTGGATGCTGTGGTGCGCTCGTGTATGCCCCAGCTGGAGAGGTAGCGGTCGGTGCTGCCGGGATAGCCGATGGTCATGCAGTAGTCTCCGGGGTTGTAGCCTTCGAGGCTGACGGGTGCATAGCCGGGGGTCTTGAGGGGTACGTTGTGGGGGCTGTATTCGGCTGGATTGCCGTTCTTGTCGGCATAGATGCGGAACATGCTGAAATCGCATGTCTGGCGGGGCCACATCCAGTTGTCGGTATCGCCTCCGAACTTGCCTAATGTCTCGGTGGCGGTGAAGACGAGGCGTATGTCGCGGTAGACCTTGTAATAGGATACATAGTATGCGTTGCCGTTGTAATAGGTTGCCACGCGGCATTCCATGCCGGGGTTGGCTTTTTCGAAGCGGCGTTCCATCCTGGTACATATTCCGTCGGTATAGAGGGCTTCGACCTGGGCGCGTGAGAGTGTGTCCTTCTGTGCATTTGCGATGCTGTCCAACTGGGCGATGACGTCAGCGGTACAGTCTTCGGTCTTGACGAGGAAGCGTACAAAGTACCCGGGCGCGGGGCGTTCCTTGCTGCGCTTGCGTGCAACGAAGCCGTTTTTCAGGATGTCGTCCTTGGGGGTGGAGAGTGCCTGGATGGCCTGATAGCCGCAATGGTGGTTGGTGAGGAAGAGTCCGTCGGGGGATACGACAACGCCGGAGCAGAAATCGCAGAGGTCGATGACGGCATCCTTGAGGCTGCGTCCGTCGGGGTTGTAGAGCTGCTGCGGGGTGAGCTGCAGGCCTAATGACTGCATGACCTGAGCGGTACGGGGGTCGATGTTGTTGAGCATCCACATGCCTTCGTCGGCTACTGCGCCGAGGGTGCAGATGGCAAGAATGATTGAAAGAAATGTCTTTTTCATTATTATACTGTTATTTGGTTTGTTTCATCCATATATCTGTGCATGCAGCTGAGTACGATGTATGTGCACAGTATGATGACTGCCCATGCGGGGATGGGACCGCCTATGCTGTCGGTTAGGCTGAAATACGGTGAAATCCTGTATTCCGCGACTGCAAGGGTGTTGTTGAAGATGTGGACGCACAGGCAGAGCCATAGCCCGCTGCGCCAATAGAAGGTGCCCAATATTACGCCCATTGCCAGTGCGACGGGTGTCTGTGCCGGATTCCAGTGTGCGAGGGTGAAGAGCGATGCGGATATGACGATTGATATCCAGGGGTTGATGTGTGTCCAGCGTAGCAGGCTTCCGAGAATGGCAAGACGGAAGATGAGTTCCTCGATGACTGGTCCCAGGAGTGCGACAAAGATAATGCCCCATGTGCTGTGCATAAGCTGTATGATGACAGGGGTGGCATTGTCGATGAGGTCAAGCTGCTCGGTAAGCAGGTTGAGCATGAGTATTGCGGGTACGACTGCCAGGAGACCGTAGCGGGAATTGTGTATCTTGTGTGCGAATGGCATCATCGGATAATTTTAGCAAAAATATTGATTTTTACACTAAAGGCAAGGGATGTGGTGTGCTATTTTGCGGTTTTTTTGTATTTTTGCATCACTATGCAAGAGGAACTGACCATAACAAGCTTGCAGAACCCCAGGATAAAGGCTTTGCTCCAGCTGCAGCAGAAATCTGCGGTGCGCCGCAAGGAGGGGCTTTTCGTGGTGGAGGGACAGCGTGAGCTGATGCATTGCCTGGAGAAGGGCTGGGGTGTGGAGAGTGTCTTCCTGAACCCTGACTTGCCGACAACATCGGAGGGGGACGACGTGCTGGATATGCGGCACCCGGGGCTGCGCGGCTGTACAGTGTACCGTGTATCGGCTGCCGTATATGGGAGGATTGCCTATCGCGGCAGTACGGAGGGCGTTGTGGCGACAGTGCGTACTCCCAGCCTTAGCCTGGCTGACCTGAAGGGGGTGTCCAAGGCTCCGCTATATGTGATACTGGAGGGTGTGGAGAAACCTGGTAACATGGGGGCTGTATTGCGCAGCGCTGATGCCGCGGGTGTGGATGCGGTGATTGCATGTGACGCGCTGACGGATATCTTTAACCCGAACCTGATACGTGCTTCGCTGGGGGGTATATTCTCGGTTCCCGTGGCAACGGCGACGTCGCAGGAGTGCATTGCGTTCCTGAAGGAGCGGGGGGTGAGGATACTGACTGCACAGCTTCAGGACTCGCAGCTGTACTACGATACGGACATGACGGGGCCTACTGCTATTGTCATGGGTACCGAATCGACGGGGCTTACGCAGCAGTGGCGTGATGCTGCGGATGCGCATATACGTATCCCGATGCTGGGGATACTGGATTCGCTGAATGTGTCTGTTTCGGCTGCTATTCTGATGTTCGAGGCTGTGCGTCAGAGACAAAATGCCTGATTTCATCCAGCATTTGCAGTGTTTTTTCGCGGCCGGCATCGTAGATTGCCTGCATCTTGGGCCTGTTCATTTCCAGACGTCCTATGTCAAGGGGACGGTCGGGATAGATGAGCAGGGCATTGCCCTTGCGGGCTTGCAGGGCGACGTAGTCGAGCTGTGAATTGTACATCTTGTGACGTATGTTCATCATGCGTGCTACCTGTGGATAGCGGTGGCACCAGAGACGCAGGAACCAGTATACCAGGCGGGCACGGGTTTTGCGGTAGGTGGGTGGCTGTGTAAGGACGACTATGCAGCGCTTGTAGCCTTGCTGCTGCAGGAACTGGAGGGGGATGCTGTCTGATATGCCTCCGTCCAGGAGGACCTGACCGTCCAGATGTACGGGGCGTGCAAAAACGGGCATAGAGGCGGAGGCTCTCATATATTGCAGGCCTGTGCCGTAGGCATCCTGTATCTGTGTGTATACGGGCCGGGCATTGATGATATCGGTGGATACCGACCAGAAGGGTATGGGGTTGTTGCGGAAGGTGTCGAAATCAAAGGGGTCCAGGTGGTACGGGAGTGTCTCGTAGGAAAAGGGTACGTTGACAAAGTCTCCGGTACTGAACCACGAGTGCCAGCTCATATAACGGGGATCGCCGGTGAAGCGCATGTTGTACCGAAGGGCACGACCTTGCTGGCGGGACTTGTAGTTACAGCCGAATAGTGCTCCTGCGGATACGCCGACGACGGCATCCAGCTGAATGCCTTCCTGCATGAGGACATCCAGCACGCCGTTGGTGAACATGCTGCGCATACCGCCGCCTTCAAGTACGAGTCCTGTCTTGTGCATTGTTTCCTATTATATATATATTATATGGTTAGCTTGACGCATGCTCCTGGCAGGTTGCTCACAATGCCCTTCATCTCCATGGACAGGAGTATGCCGCTGAGCTTGCCGATGGGGATGCCTGTCTGGCGGGAGAGCTGGTTTGTCTCGTAGCGGTCGTGTCCCTGCAGGGCATTGACGATTGTCTGTTCCTCGGTACTGAGACCGGGAACGGGAGGAAGGTCGTCAGCCGATGTTTCGCCTGACGTGGCTTTTGTGCTGCTCCATCCCAGGGTATCCAGAAGAGATCGGGCATCCAGTAGGGCATGTGCGCCGTTATTGTCTATGAGCTTGTTGCAGCCGGCCGAATACTGGTCGGTGATACGTCCGGGGACGGCGAAGACCTCGCGTCCGTAGTCCTGGGCAAGTTCGGCAGTAATCAGGCTTCCGCCCTTGGCGGCGCTTTCTATTACGATGGTTGCATCGGAACAGCCTGCCACGATGCGGTTGCGCTGTACAAAGTTGAACTTGTCAACTGGTGTGGCGGAGGGGAACTCGGTGAGAAGACCGCCTTGTGCGAGCATCTGTATGGCGGTGGGACGGTGCAAGGTGGGGTATATCTGATCCAATCCGTGTGCAAGGACGGCTATTGTTTCCAGCTTGTTTTCCAATGCGGAGCGGTGGCTGTGTATATCAACGCCGTATGCCAGGCCGCTGACGATGACTATATCGGGGCATTCCTGTGCGAGGTCGCGTACGAGGCGTGCTATTACGTCCCTGCCGTATCCGGTAATCTGGCGCGTGCCGACTATCGAGAGAATATGCCTGGCATTAAGGTCTGCTGTCCCGCGGTAGAAGAGTACCATTGGGGGATCATCGCAGTCGCGCAGTCGCCGGGGGTATCGGGGGTCGGTATATGGTATGCATTGTATGTGTCCGCCTTCGGCCCATTCCATTTCCTTCCGGCATCCGGCAATGAGGCTGTCCATCTGCTGCAGGCCCTCGGCAAGCCGCTTGTGGCTCCTGGGGATTATGTCCTGGATGTCCTTGCGGTTATCCCATACGGTAGCGGCACTGCCCATCGTGTCAACGAGGATCTTTTGCTGACGCAGGGACAGATGGGGCACCCGGGACAGGGCCATCATAAGCAGGGTTTCGTTTTTGTCGAAGCCGGACATATTGATATAGAACTGTTATAAAACGTGGTAAAGATATAAAAAGTTATAATGTGGATATGCGGTTATGGCAAAAAATCGTAACTTTGCCCGCGAATAATTGGCATAATCATGAAAATAGCGCTTATAGGATACGGCAAGATGGGCCGTATGATTGAGGAGATTGCAATAGGCCGCGGTCACGAGATTGTCTGCAGGATAGATATTGACAATCCTCAGGATTTTGACAGCGAGGCTTTCGGCAGTGCCGATGTGGCAATAGAGTTTACTGCTCCCGGTGTTGCTGCCGGCAATGTCCGCAAGGCTATGGAACGGGGCGTGAAGGTTGTGAGCGGCAGTACGGGCTGGCTGAAGGGCGAGGTTCTGGAGGAGATGCAGGAGCGCTGCCGCAAGGGGGCTTCGCTGATGTGGAGCAGCAACTACTGTGTGGGTGTTGCTATTTTCCGTGCGGTGAACCGCCATCTGGCAAGGATAATGAATGCCTTTCCCCAGTATGACGTGAATATGGTCGAGACGCATCATGTGCATAAGCTGGATGCTCCGTCGGGGACTGCCATTACGTTGGCGGAACAGGCTGTTGCGGAGCTTGACCGCAAGAACCGCTGGGGACTGCACGAGACGGCTGCAGACGTATTGCGCATCGATGATGTACGGCGTGGTGAGGTTCCGGGTATCCATACGATAACGTATGACAGTGCCGAGGATTACATCGAGATAAAGCATTCGGCATATAACCGCCGCGGATTTGCGCTGGGTGCGGTACTGGCTGCTGAGTATATGGCTGACCATGAGGGTTGGCAGACGATTGATGACTTGTTTAGGTTTTGAATATGAAGACGAGGAATGAATATAGGCCTACGTGGAAGAACTGGGCAAAGGGTGTCGTGGCATGTTCGCTGCTGGTTGTCTTCCTGATTTGGATAAGGAGCTGGCTGGGTGTAGTGGCCCTGCCGTTTGTCTTTGATGCGTATGTGACCAAGAAGATAAGGTGGGATTGGTGGAAGGATCTGGAGAACCCGATATCGCGCACAATAATGTCGTGGGTGGATGCCATTGTGTTTGCACTGGTGGCTGTGTATTTCGTGAATATTTATTTCTTCCAGAACTATACCATACCGTCAAGCTCGCTGGAGAAGAGCCTGCTGGTGGGTGACTATCTGTTTGTGAGCAAGATGGCTTATGGTCCCCGTGTTCCGCAGACTCCCCTGCATGCTCCGCTGTGCCAGCATACGCTGCCGCTGAATCTGGGCAAGAGCTATATCGAGAGCCTTCAGTGGGATTACAAGCGTGTAAGCCCGAAGCCTGTGAAGCTGAACGATATCGTGGTGTTCAACTATCCTGCGGGTGATACTATTGCCGAGAACATGCGTGGCAGCGACTACTACCTGGAGTGCAAGGCGATGTATCTGCGCAGCTATGGGCTGCCCGCGAACCTGGACAGCATGAGCAAGGTTGACCGCTATCATTTCTACAGTGCAGCGATAAACTATGCCAGCGACTATGTCAAGAACGACAGGCAGGACTTCGGCGAGGTTAGATGGCGTCCAGTGGACAGGCGCGAGAATTATGTGAAGCGCTGTGTGGGTCTTCCGGGACAGACATTGCAGATCAAGGATCATATCGTATATCTGGACGGCAAGGCAAACAAGGAGCCTGAGAATGTCCAGTACAACTATGCGGTAAGGCTCAGGCAGGATATTCCGGAGCAGTTGCTTCGCGATATGAATATCAGCAACGATGATATGGCCGAGTTTCACATGACAGGACTCCTGCCGCTGACAGAAAAGGCCAGAAAGATGCTGGAGGCCCGCAAGGATATAGTGGAGAGTATCGAGTTCAATACTGATGAGGAGACGGAGAGCCTGTATCCGTTGAACGGCGGATTGAAATGGACGCGTGACAACTATGGGCCTATATGGATTCCGAAGAAGGGTGCCAGCATTAAGCTGTCCATCGACAATATCGCCATATACGAGCGTCCGATACGTGTGTACGAGGGTAATGACCTGAAGGTTGACAACGAGGGCCGCATCTTTATAAACGGCAAGGAGACGGACGAATACACCTTCAAGATGGATTATTATTGGATGCAGGGTGACAATCGCCACAAGAGTGCCGACAGCCGCTATTGGGGATTTGTCCCCGAGGATCATATCGTAGGAAAGCCTATCATGATATGGTTGTCCCTGGACAAGGACCGCGGATTGTTCAGCTCTATACGATGGAACCGTATGTTCCGCTGGGTGGAGAACTATAATTAGTGTTCATATTGCAATGAAGGATGCGTTGATTATTCTGAGCGGCGGTATGGATTCGGTTACCATGCTGTATGAGTACCGGGATCGTATTGAGCTGGCGCTGACCTTTGACTATGGCAGCAATCATGCGGATAACGAAATAGCGTGTGCACGCCTTCATTGCGAGCGTCTGGGTATACGGCACATAATCATCCCGCTGGATTTCATGCACAGGTATTTCACCAGCAGCCTGCTGCAGGGTGGGGATGCAATTCCCGAGGGGCATTATACGTCGGAGAACATGGCCAGCACCGTAGTTCCTTTCCGGAACGGCATAATGCTGAGCATAGCATGCGGTATGGCGGAGAGCAACGGGTTGAAGGTTGTGATGATTGCCAATCACGGTGGAGACCATACTATTTATCCCGACTGCCGCGAGGAGTTCATCCATGCAATGTCACAGGCGATGACCGCTGGAACTGATACAGATGTGCGGGTGTTTGCCCCTTATACAAATATCACGAAATCGGACATTGCACGTCACGGCAGGGATCTGGGCTTGGATTACTCGGAAACGTGGAGCTGCTACAAGGGTGGTGAGGTCCATTGCGGCAAATGCGGTACCTGCATAGAGAGGAGGGAGGCTCTGGCAGAGGCTGGCATAAATGATACTACCGAGTATCTGTGCTAACTGAGAAGCGCAAGGGCTGCATCTTCGGCTTTTTCCATAGCAAGGCGTTCCTCGGGGGTTTTGTCCTTGAGCCCGCAAAGATGCAGTATGCTGTGTATCATGACACGGTGCAGTTCGTCCTGATAGGTCTTATGAAACAATTGGGCATTGGTCCTGACAGTATCCAGCGAGATATATGTATCTCCTGACAGTATGTTTCCCTGTGTGTAGTCAAAGCCTATGTGATCGGTGTAATAGTCGTGGTTGATGAACTGGCGGTTGATGCGCAGTATCTCCTCGTCGTCGACAAAGACGTAGTTGATATCCCCTACCTTCCTGCCATAGCCCGCGGCTACCTGTGTGATCCACGAGGTGACTGCCTGACGGTCAATGTCGGGGAGCCCGACATTTATGGAGTTGTAGGTAACCATTACTTGCCGGACAGGATATCGACGGCCTTGCGGACCATTTCGTCATTCTCGTAGACGATTGCGAAATACTCGCTCATATCCCATATGTCGCGTGCTATGAGCGCCTTCATGATCATGCGTATGCGTGCCTCGCTGTCCTTACGGTCCTTTTCGTTCGCAGCCTTTATGTTCTTCTTCTCAGCCTCGGCAAAGATACTTTCTATGATGTCGTCTGGAATCTGGTAGTTCTTGCGGAATTCGGCAAAGGACCTGTACTGCTGCTCCAGTTCGTGGCGGTGCTTGTCCATAAAGCGCAGGTTGGTATTGATCAGGATGTTCTTGGCGGAAATCTGTCGGAACATCCTGGGAACGAGCAGGGTATCCAGGGGAATGAAAAAATCGGGCATGATACCGCCGCCTCCGTATACGGTACGCTGCTTCCTGAGCGTCGTGTAGCGGAGGGAATCGGGGAAGTGTATGCTGTCGGCATTGGTCAGCTCGCCGTTGTTGAGGCGGTTGATGACGTCCATGTTATACTCCTGCTTCTTTCCCTTGACATACGGTTTCTGTATGCAGCGTCCCGTTGGGGTATAGTATTTTGCTACGGTCAACCTTATCATACTGTTGTCGGGAAGGAAATAGGGACGCTGTACCAGGCCCTTGCCGAAAGAACGGCGCCCTATAATAGTGCCGCGGTCATGATCCTGGATGGCACCTGCAAATATCTCGGCAGCAGATGCGCTCAGCTCGTCGATCATAACAACCAGCTTGCCTTTCTGGAAAGCCTTTCCGCCTGTACTGAAATAATCCTGACGGGGTATAACACGTCCCTGGGTATATACGATGAGCTCTCCCTTGGGAATAAACTCGCTGCACACCTCGGCTGCTGCCTGCAGATAGCCGCCGCCGTTCTGCGTAAGGTCCAGTATCAGGTTCTTCATGCCCTGCATCCGCAGAGTGTCTATGGCAGCAACGATCTCGTCGTGGGTGTTCTGTGCAAAATTGTTGAAGCGTATCAGGCCTATGTCATCCGTAACCATATAGGCGGCATCCACGCTGTTGATGGGAATCTTGCCGCGACATACGTCAAAATACAGTGTCTCGCCTATACCCTCGCGCCTGACACCTAGATGTGCAATTGATCCGCGCGGTCCTCGCAGGCGTCGCATTATCTCCTCCTTGGACATCTTTACGCCGGCAATGGCAGTATCTGCAACCGAAATGATGCGGTCGCCGGGCAATATGCCTACGCGTGCCGAGGGCCCCTTGGGTACTGCCTGAATCACGACGACGGTATCCTCCAGCATATTGAACTGGACACCGATACCGTCGAAGCTGCCTAGCAGGGGTTCGTTGACCTTCTGCGTTTCCTGGGCGTTGGTATAGGATGAATGGGGGTCAAGTTTCTCGAGCATGCCCATAATGGCATCCTCGACGACCTTGTTTCCGGATACCTTATCGACATAGTAGCTCTGTATATAAGCAAGTGACAGGGCCAATTTCCGGAAATCCTTGTCAAATGCATTCTGAGCCTGCACCTGTACAATGGTACTGATAGCAAGAATAAGGAAACACAGCCTTTTCATCGTAAACATGTTCTATATGTTGTATTTGAGCCCTTCGGGCAGGTACTGTGATATGTCGCGCCCGAAATGGTGGAGTTCACGCACCCTGCTGCTGGATATGCTGCTGAGAGTGTTGTCGGTAAACAGCACAACGGTCTCGATGCCGTCCAGCATCCTGTTTATATCTGCCATTTGCAGCTCGTATTCGTAGTCCTGCATCGTACGTACGCCGCGCAGTATGAAACCGGCATTGTTTTCCTTTGCAAAGTCTACGGTCAGGTTATTATAAGACATAACCTGGACACGCGGTTCTGCCTGATACAGCTCCTGTACGGCACGGACACGCTCATTGACAGGAATCCAGCTGGGCTTGGCAACATTATATCCTACGGCGATAATAACCTGGTCGAAAATACGCAATGCACGCTCGACAAGGTTGGCATGCCCCAATGTAAAGGGGTCGAAGGAACCTGGAAATACTACGGTCTTCATACCTCTTCCTCCTCGGCAAGGTCCTCCTCGATAACCAGATTGTTGATAATGAAGTTCTGGCGCTCCATAGTGTTCTTGCCCATATAGTATTCCAGAAGCTCGGCAACCTGGTCGCCCTTGGTAAGCGTAACCTGTTCGAGACGTATGTCCGAACCTATGAAATTCTTGAATTCGTCAGGGCTGATCTCACCCAAGCCCTTGAATCGGGTAATCTCGGGTTCCGAACCCAGGTCGTCAATGGCCTGTACACGCTCCTCCTCGCTGTAGCAGTACTGGGTGATGAAATCGTTGCCGAAGGTTACGTGACGGCGCTGCTGGGTCGAATTGTCCTCGGCATTGTCATATGCACGCAGCTCTGCCTCGATTTCCTCTATCTTCTTCTTGCCTACCTTGCTGCGGCGGTTGCGGACGCGGAACAGCGGAGTCTGCAGGATATATACATGCCCCTTCTTGATCAACTCGGGGAAGAACTGCAGGAAGAACGTAATCATGAGCAGGCGGATATGCATACCGTCCACATCGGCATCGGTAGCCACGATTACCTTGTTATATCTGAGGCCGTCCAAACCGTCCTCGATGTTGAGGGCCGCCTGCAACAGGTTGAATTCCTCGTTCTCGTAGCAGACCTTCTTGGTCATGCCGAAGCAGTTGAGGGGCTTGCCCCTGAGCGAGAACACCGCCTGGGTATTCACGTCACGGCTCTTTGTAATGGAGCCGCTTGCGCTGTCGCCCTCGGTAATGAAGATACATGATTCCTCCTGCTGGGTACCCTTGGCATCATTCAGATGCACACGGCAGTCACGCAGCTTGCGGTTGTGCAGATTGGCCTTCTTGCTCATCTCGCGAGCCTTTTTTGCCACACCTGCCATTTCCTTGCGTACCTTCTCGCTTTCCTGCACCTTCTGCAGTATGATATCGGCGATGTCAGTATTCTTGTGCAGGAAATTGTCTACGTTAACCTTGACGAAGTCACCTATGAACTTGTCTATGGATATACCGCCCTCGGGAGCCGTGCTCAACGAGCCCAGCTTGACCTTCGTCTGGCTCTCGAACAGAGGCTCCTGGATATTGATGCTGATGGCAGCAACCATACCGTTACGGATATCGCCATACTCGTAGTTCTTGCCCGAATATTCCTTTATGACCTCGGCAATATATTTCTTGAATGCCGCCTGATGAGTACCGCCCAGAGTGGTATGCTGACCGTTCACGAACGAATAGTATTCCTCGCCGTTCTGCTTGGTATGGGTGAACGCTATCTCTATGTCCTCGCCACGCAGATGGCATATAGGATACAGGGCCTCGTAGTCCATGCGGTCGTTGAGGAGGTCGCTCAATCCGTCACGCGACAGGATACGTCGGCCGTTGAACATGATGGTAAGGCCGGTATTCAGATACGTGTAGTTTCGCAGCATGGTCTCGACAAACTCGCCGCGGAACTTGTAGTGCTTGAACAGCGATGGATCAGGTTCGAAGAATATGTACGTACCGTTCTCGTCCTGGGTTGCCTCGGTCACATCACCCTTTAGTATACCCTTCTCGAACGAGGCACGGCGCACCTGTCCGTCACGATAGGAGTGAGCCTCGAAGCGCGAGCTCAATGCATTCACGGCCTTCAGGCCTACACCGTTCAGACCTACGCTCTTCTTGAAGGCCTTGGAATCATACTTACCACCGGTATTCAGCATCGAGACAGCCTCGACCAGCTTTCCCAGGGGAATACCTCGTCCATAGTCACGGATCGTAGCACGCAGGTTCTCGTCTATCGTAACCTCGATACGCTTGCCTGCGTTCATCTTGAACTCGTCGATACTGTTATCTATGACCTCCTTCAGCAGCACATAGATACCGTCCTCGGCCTGCGAACCGTCACCCAGACGTCCGATATACATACCCGGACGCGTCCTCACATGCTCCATATCCGACAAGTGCCGGATATTTCCCTCGTCGTAACTGACTATGTTTTTCTGTTCCTCCAACTTGTGAAATATTCTTCTTTCTGCCTACTTAATCTTCTTTCTCCACGTATGGCGCCTCTTGTAAACTACCGAATCCAGGTTTCGCCATACACTCAGCGCCTTGGTGTTCGTCTCCAGCTGCGGGCAGCATTCTGCCGTGTTGAAGCCCATGCGCTGGGCCTTGGGGATGATGTCGGCAAAAATCAGGCTCACACAACCGCTGTCCTGATATTCGGGAAGCGTTCCTATGAGCAACAGCAGCAGGACGTCGTTATGACAGTACAGAGCCTTTAGCAGATGCCACCATCCGAACGGGAACAGCTTCGCCTTCGCCTTCTGGATGGCACGTGACAGGTCCGGCATGCATATTCCTGCAGCAATCGGGTCGCCCTCCTTGTTTACCACCACCGATACAAGGTCCAGGTTCATATAGGGCAGATACATCTCGGCATAGTTGTCAATCTGCCTTTGAGACATCTCGCTGAAACCATACAGGTCCTTGTACGACGTATTGATTATGTCAAAGACACGCTTGATGAAACCGCTCTCATGCAGCTCCTTCTTGTTCTTGAACTTGCGCACGCTGAAACCGTAGCGCTCCTCGACAAGCTTTGCCACACGGAAGAACTTCTGCTGGTTAGCCTCATGCCCGTTCTTCGGCACATATATTGTACGGTCCACCCACACTGCATCCTCCTGGAATCCAAGAGCAGCCATGTGGTCGTTGTAATAGGCATAGTTGTAGATGGTAGGCATGGTACCCATCTTGTCATATCCCTCGAACAGCATGCCCTCGGGATCAAGGTCCGAGAAGCCCAGAGGACCCACTATCGTATCCATATCCCTTTCGCGACCCCAGTCCTCGACAGCCTTTATCAGGGCTGACGAAACCTCGCGGTCGTCAATGAAGTCAATCCATCCGAAACGCACGTTACGGCAACCCCAGGTCTCGTTGGCACGCTTATTCAATATCGCCACTACACGCCCGACCATCTTTCCGTTCCTCTCTGCAACGAACCACTTGGCCTCGCAGAAATCAAACGCAGGGTTCTTCAGGGGATTGAATCCTTCCAAAGTGTCCTCGAGCAAATCAGGCACGGCATAGGGACAGTCCCTGTACAATTCATAGTTGAACCGCACAAAGCGCCTCATATTCTTTTTACCCTCTACGGCCCTGATTACAACTTCAGACATCGGACTAATACGTATAAACACGCAATTTAACCCCACAAAGATAGTCTTTTTTTATAAAAGACACCTCTTCAGGTGGCGATTTTACAATTTATTAATATTACAACTGCCAAAATTTTGCAATTTCGCTTGGCTGCATTCCTAAAAAACCTTATTTTTGTTGCGAATATGTTTACAAATCCTAAATAAAGACAATTATGAAACACATCCATTTTCTCATTGCCTCCCTGTTGCTCCTATGCAGTACATCTGCAGCAATGGCACAGGATACAGACGACAACAAGGACTACAAACCGACACCCTATATGTTTGTCGGCCTTCAGGGTGGCATACAGAACACCATCACCAACGTCAATAACTGGAAACTGATCAATCCAACAGCCAGTGTCAGCTTCGGTGCATTCTTCACCCCCGTTGTAGGTGCACGCCTGCACGTCAACGGAGCATGGAACAAGGGCGGATTCTACATAGGCGAGAATGCAGCCAGGGCAATGGAGAAATACAATTACAACTACATCACCACCAATCTGGACCTGATGCTCAACCTGGTAACCATGTTCGGCAAGAAGAACTACTATCCCGTTAACTTCTACCTGATTGGCGGTATCGGTCTCAATACAGCATGGAACAACGATGATGCCAATATCATGAGAGCCCAGTACAGCTCCGTCCTGAACAACTGCTGGGATGGCACCAAGCTCAGCCACAACGCACGCGTCGGCGGCATGCTGGACATCAACCTTGCAAAACACTGGAGCGTAAACCTGGAAGTTTCAGCCAACAGCCTCAGCGACAAATACAACAGCAAGCTCAGCAACAAGGATGACTGGAGCATTACGGTACAGGCCGGTGTCGCCTACAAGTTCGGCTACAAGAAGAAGCCCGTAATAGAAGCACCCAAGGTCGAGGAGGTATGGGCAACACGCATAGACACAGTATGGTACGATGTAACCGAGTATGTCGAGTCTACCGAACCAGCCAACAGGGAGTGGGTTATCAGCTACGCACTGGCAAAGAGCGGCCTTGACGCATCTGTAGGCAAGTCTCCGATCGAGCAGATCAAGGAGATCGGTGATTTCCTGAAGAGCCACAAAGAGAGCAAGATCAGCGTATGCTCCTATGCCGACAAGGGCACAGGTTCCTCACGCGGCAACCTGCGTCTTTCAAAGAAGCGCAACCAGGCAGCCATCGATGCACTTGTTGCCGAGGGTGTTGATGCATCCCTCATCAGCGGTGACGGATATGGCGATACCGTTCAGCCATTTGCCGAGAACGACAAGAACCGCTGTACAATCATCAAGGCTACAGGCCTGCAGTACAAGAAGGTACCAAAGACCGTCAAGAAGTTCCGTACCGAGGAGGTTCGCTATCAGGTTCAGTAATCCATGACAAGTGCCTATCTAGGTTCTATCAAATACTATCAAAGGCTGCTCCGAAGCGGGGCAGCCTTTGATTTCTCAGTCCCCTTCCACCGTGGGCAGGGTATGAACAGCTGCCGTATTGACTCGCCCAACGGAGCCCTCACCCTCAGCATACCCGTCGTCAACCCGCACCAGACAACACCCGTAGGCGAGATACTCATCTCCGAGCACGGTAACTGGCGGTACCGGCACTGGAACGCACTCGCCAGCAGCTACCGGCAGACACCATATTTCGACTATTACGAAGAGGATTTCCGACCCTTCTACCAAGAACACAACTGGGAGAAACTCGCAGATTTCAACACCGACCTGCACAACACCGTCATGCGCCTGCTCAACATCGACCCTGCAACCCTGCAGGACGTAAGCAGCATCCGCCAGGAACCCTACTACCAGCTCTTCGCACCGCGCCACGGCTTCATTCCCGACCTCAGCATCGCAGACCTACTGTTCAATATGGGCCCCGAATCCATTTACTGGCTATAATGACATTCCGCATCTTCACATTCGACCAGCGCTGCACGCAAGCCATGCAACAGGTACGCCGGCTATACCTGTCCAAGCCCGAATGGGAGAAGGACGTACGCGAAGGCAAGACATTCGGCGTACTCGTATGGGAAGGCGGATACCTTGCCGCCTTCAGCGGGACACTTGGCGGCAAGACCATACAGCCCGGCTTCGTGCCGCCAGTCTTTGACCTGCAGCACCCAGGCAGCTATTTCCTGCAGGAGGAAGCCGCAATCTCCGCCATCAACCGGCGCCTTGCATCCGAACAGGTCACACCACGCGAGATATGCGACCTGCGTCACGAGCGAAAGATACGCTCCCATGCCCTGCAGCAATGGCTGTTCTCACAATACATATTTTTAAATATTAAGGGCGGGCAGGCCACATTGGCACAGTTGTTCGGCAATGTCCGCATCCCCTCGGGAGCAGGAGACTGCTGCGCCCCAAAACTGCTTCAGGAAGCATTCCGCCGCGGCATACACCCCCTGGCAGTCGCCGAATGGAATTCCCGCAACGACAGCTTTACGCCCCCTTGCACCACACGCTGCCGACCAATACTCATGCACATGCTCGACGGGATGGAGTACGAACCGGACCCGCGCATGACCGCATATATGGCCGTGGCAGACAAAATGCAGACCCTGTACAGCGATGAACATATCCTCGTCGTTAACAAGCCATCCGGCCTGCTGTCCGTTCCAGGGCGCGAGTTCTATCCCTCCGTCCAGAGCATAACAGGATGCCTGCCGGCACACCGGCTTGACCAGGACACCAGCGGAATCATGCTCCTTGCCCGCGATGCGGCTACACTTGCCAATCTGCAGCGCCAGTTCGAGCACCGCACCGTTCACAAGCAATACCAGGCACTGCTGCAGCACGAAATGCAGGCAGGCTCCGAAGGCGAAATCTCCCTGCCCCTACGGCCCGATTTCGACAACCTGCCACACCAGGTCGCAGACCCCGTGCACGGCCGCAGGGCACATACACATTATACCGTAAAGGAGAATATCAACGGACACGCACACCTGATCCTTACCCCACACACAGGACGCACCCACCAGCTGAGGGTACACTGTGCACATCCGCAGGGCCTTGACAACCCCATCCTTGGCGACAGGCTCTACGGAATACCGGACGCGCAGCTCATGCTCCACGCCTCGTACCTGGAATTCCAGCACCCCGTCAGCGGTGAAACCACAAAAATCAGTTGTATTCCAGAATGGTCAGCCCATCAGGGTTGAACACCTCACGCGCAGCATCCCAAACCTGCTGTGCAGTAAGCGCAGCAATACGCTCTATCAGCTGTTCGCGGCTCTGCATAACACCACAGTGCAGCAGACGCTTGCCCATGCCTATGGCAACATTCTCGGTGTTCTCGTAAGCCAGCGCTATCTGCCCCGAAAGCTGCCGCTTGGCAGCCGACAATGCACGCTCGCTTAACGGAGCATTGCACAGCCTCCTCAACTCCCTTGTCACCAGACGCTTGCAACGCGCCACATCCTGCCTGTCACAGCCAAAGTACACTGCCCACACACCCGTATCCGAATACGACACAAGCGAGCTGTCCACCGTATATACCAAGCCCGTACGCTCGCGCAGGGCCATGTTCAGCCTGCTGCTCAACCCCGTTCCGCCCAGTATGTTGCTTGCCAGGTACAGCGCCAGATAGCGCGAATCGTCCCTGGCGTATGCACGGGCACCCATCATTATATGCGACTGGTGGGTATCCTTGTCCATCCTCACAGTCAGCGGATACGCACTTCCCGATGGTGCCGGGATACCGTCTGACTTACGCACAAACGGCCTTGCATTGCCCGCATTCAGTTCCGGATGTCTTGCCAGTACAGGGCGCAGCATCCTCATAATGGCAGCATCGCTCTCCTCTATCGGCCCGTTGCAGAAAAGTACCATTCTGTCTGGCGTATACATTCTGGACACGTATGCCCTGATGTCCTTTGTCCTGTACTCCCGCAGCCGCTCTGCATCCCCCAGTATGTTGCGCCCCAACGGATGCCCCTTGAACAGAAGCGCCTCGAAATCATCATATATCAGTTCCGACGGGCTGTCGTTGTACGACTCTATCTCGTCTACCACGACCTCCACCTCCTTGTCCATCTCCGCCTGCGGATACGTACTCTGCAACACGACATCAGCCAGCAAATCCAGGGCACGCCCCATGTACTGGCTCTGGCAGGCACAGTAATATACCGTTTCCTCCTTGCCCGTAAATGCGTTCAGCTCGCCGCCCACACTCTCCATGCGGGATATTATCTGGCGCGAGGTACGCGTTTTCGTACCCTTGAAACTCAGGTGCTCGGTAAAGTGAGCCATCCCCCTTTCGCCGTCCAGTTCGTCACGCGTACCGCTGTCCACGGCAATTCCGCAGTAAGCCACTCCGCCATCATTGTTTGACACGATTACACGCAGTCCGCTACCTAAAATTAATGATTTCATAGTGCAAAGGTACAAAGAATTCACAATTCGTAATTCATAATACATAGTTTTTTGTAAATTTGCAGTCAAATGACATTAGCAGAACTTAATATAGGCGAATCAGCCATAATCACAGGCGTAGGAGGCGAGGGTGCCCTTCGCCAGCATTTCCTGGACATGGGCGTCCTCCCCGGTGTAACCGCCACACTTGTCAAGTACGCCCCCATGGGCGACCCCATGGAATTGCGCATCCACGGATACGAGCTTACCCTTCGCAAGGCCGATGCCGCACGCATACAGATAAGCCCTGCAACTACCGCCGTGCAGGAGGATCAGACAACTGCGGACGATGACTCATACGAGATCAACCGCGGCTACCAGCACAAGACCGAGCACCCCGGCTACGGTGAGCCCGGACGCTATCACGATGAGCAGAAGGACCACAAGGACATCAGCTACGGCACGGTACGCCTTGCCCTCGTCGGGAACCAGAACAGCGGCAAGACCACACTCTTCAACCAGCTCACAGGCTCCAACCAGCATGTAGGCAATTTCCCCGGAGTCACCATCGACCGCAAGGACGGTCACATCAAGGGACACCCCGATGTAATCGTTACCGACCTGCCCGGCATCTACTCCCTCTCACCATATACCAACGAGGAAGTCATCAGCCGCCGCTTCATCCTTGAGGAAAAGCCCACCGCCATCATCAACATCGTCGACGCATCCAACATCGAGCGCAACCTGTACCTCACCATGCAGCTCATGGAGCTGGGAATACCAATGGTACTTGCCCTCAACATGATGGACGAGGTCGAGAACAACGGAGGCACCATACGCATCAACCGTATGGAGGCACAGCTGGGAATCCCCGTAATCCCCATCTCGGCAATGAAGAACGAAGGCGTCGACGAAGTCGTAAAACACGTCCTGCACGTTGCCCGGTACCAGGAAGGCCCGCAACGCCAGGATTTCTGCTCGCCCACCGAGCACGGAGGCGCCGTACACCGCTGCCTGCACGCCATCATGCACTTTATCGAGGACCATGCCCAACATGCCGGCATCCCAATACGCTTTGCAGCCACGAAGCTCATCGAAGGCGACTCACTTGTCATCAGCGCCCTCAACCTCAGCCGCAACGAGCAGGAAACCATCGAGCACATCCTGTGCCAGATGGAGGAGGAACGAGGCCTTGACCGCCAGGCAGCAATGGCAGCCATGCGATACGACTATATACGCCACGTCTGCCGCAATACCGTCATCCATCCCAAGGAAAGCAAGGAACAGCTGCGCAGCCGCCGCCTGGACCGCATCCTCACTGGCCGCTGGACATCCCTTCCGTCCTTCCTGGGCATCATGACACTCATCTTCTATCTCACCTTCAACAGCCTTGGAGCATGGCTTCAGGACCTGTTCCAGACAGGCATCGACTGGTTTACGCAGGAAAGCGACGCCCTGCTCACACAATGGGACATAGCCCCCGCCGTACACTCCCTCATAATCGACGGCATATACTCCGGCGTAGGCACAGTCCTCGTCTTCCTGCCCCTCATCATCATACTCTTTTTCTTCCTCTCCCTGCTCGAAGACTCCGGCTACATGGCACGCATAGCCTTCGTCATGGACAAGCTCCTGCGCCGCCTCGGCCTCTCCGGCCGCAGCATCGTGCCGCTCCTGCTTGGCTTCGGATGCAGCGTACCCAGCATCATGAGCAGCCGCACGCTCCCCAGTGAACGCGACCGCCGGCTCACCATACTGCTCACACCGTTCATGTCCTGCACCGCCAAGATACCCATCTACGCATTCTTCGCCGCAGCCTTCTTCCCCGGACGCGGTGCCGCAGTAATGACCAGCCTCTACGTCATAGGCATCATCACCGGCATCATCGTCGCAATAGCCCTGAAGCACACCTATTTCCGCGGCGAGGCAGTACCCTTTGTAATGGAACTCCCCAACTACCGCCTGCCCGTTGCATCCAATGTCATGCGCCTGCTCTGGGACAAGGCCAGGGATTTCCTGCAGCGAGCCTTTACCGTCATCTTCCTTGCCAGCATCGTCATCTGGTTCCTGCGCACCTTCGACCTCCATCTCGACATGGTTGCCGAGGGGATGGAGCATAACAGCATCCTGGCACAGATATCAGGCCTTGTAGCCCCCCTGTTCCAGCCACTCGGTTTCGGCGACTGGCGCATCGTCACCTCCCTCGTCAGCGGCGTACTTGCCAAGGAAGTCGTCGTCAGCACCCTCTCGACACTGTTTGCCGGCACGGCACTTACCACCATCATGAGCACAGCCACAGCCTATTCCCTGCTCGTCTTCTGCCTGCTATACACCCCATGCATAGCAACCATAGCCACCATCCGACGCGAACTGGGAGCCAAGTGGTCAATCGGCATCATGTGCTTCCAGTGCCTGGCAGCATGGATATGCGCATATATCACCAACATTGTACTCAACGCACTCCTCTGACATGAACCTGCAGAGCATCATACTCCTGTCCATCATACTGCTCGTTGCAGCCATCGTAGCATACCGCTACATACGCCGACAGAAACGCAACGGAGGCTGCGGCTCATGCAATTGCAGCTGCAACTGCAACAACATGTGCAAGACAGTAATCCTGACACTCATCGCCATTGCCTCACAAAGCACGGCAGCACAGCAGCCCGCACTGATACCATACCCCAGCAAGGTAGATATCCGCAACGCCAAGCCCTGTATCATCAGGAACACCCTGCAGATATCAGCACCGGACGACCTTGCCGGCGAAGCAGCCTATCTCGCAGCACTTGTCCCGCAACACTGCAAAGCCACCATCTCACACAGCCCCAAGGCAGACATCACACTGCGCATAGACCCCAGCCTGACAGCAAGCCAGGAACAATACACCCTCTCCGTCACCCACAAGGGCATTACCATCAGCGGCGCATCCCCACACGCCGTCTTCAATGCCGTCAACACACTTGACCAGTGGATACTGGCAAAAGCCACCGCCACCAAGCACGGCACCAGCATCCCCCCTGTGGAAATACAAGACACACCGCGCTACCGATACCGGGCACTCATGCTCGATCCCGCACGACATTTCCTGCCCATACCTGCCATCAAACGCTATATCGATGAAATGGCACGTTTCAAGTTCAACATCCTGCAGCTGCACCTCGCCGACGACCAGGGATTCCGCATACAGATAACCACCCATCCCGAACTTACACAAGGACAGCAGCACTACACACAGGACGAGATACGCGACCTCATCGCCTATGCCGCAACACGCCACATCAGCATAGTCCCCGAGATTGACATCCCCGGACACACATACGCCATCCTACGCAACCACCCCGAATGCCTCTGCACCAAAGTCGACACCACATCATGGGGCCGCCGCCTGCGCACCGACGTAATGCTATGCGCATCCGCACCCCAGGTTTACGACCTGTGCAGCGACATACTCAACCAGATATCCGCACTCTTCCCTGCACCATACATCCACATGGGAGGCGACGAGTCACTTATCAGCACCAACTGGGGACAATGCCCCCGGTGCCAGGCCCTCAAGGCACAACTGGGATACACCCGCGACGACCAGATCATGGAATACTTCTTCTCCCATTTCTGGGACATGCTCCGGGCCAAAGGCAAGAAACCCATCCTGTGGTTCGAGATGGACAATATCAGGCCACCCGCAACACGATACCTGTTCCCATACCCCCAGGACGTAACACTCGTAACATGGCGCAGCGCCCTCACCCCCAAGGCCGTCCAGCTCACAGCCGCCTCCGGCAACCAACTCATCATGGCCCCCGGCGAGCACTGCTATTTTGACTATCCCCAGTACAAGGGCGACCTCCCCGAGGCCAACAACTGGGGCATGCCCATCCTCACCCTGCAGGACTCCTACCAATGGGACCCCGGCTATCCCCAGCTGAACCAGCCCGACGACCACATCATAGGCGTAATGGGCACACTTTGGGGCGAAGCCATCTGCGACATCAACCGCGCCTTCTACATGACCTACCCCCGCGCCCTCGCACTTGCCGAGGCAGGCTGGTCCACACCCGACAACCGCCAGTGGGACAGCTTCAGGACACGCATCTATCCCATCCTCTCCCACCTGATGCACCGCGGCATCCCCTTCCGCGTACCCTTCGAGATTGGGAAATAGAAAATCCCCCTTTTTGTTACCCCCTAGGGGGTTACACGTGTTACCCCTGGGAGTCTACACGTGTACCCTCGGAGAGTCTGCAAATTCACCCCCTAGGGGTACTACTCGCAAACTACTCACCTACTTACTTACTATGTCAGGTGTTTCCTGAGAGTGAAATCTTATATATATAAAGAATTTTTTCTTATTTTATATAAGGTACGCGTGACTGCTCACTACTGAAAAAAACACCCACCCACAAAAAATAGTAAGTAAGTAGGTGAGTAGTTGGAAAAATTTTCATATATCTTCATAATTAGACCAACGTAATCATTATGAAATAATTTGATAATACTTCTATTTTTATTATATTTGCACGTGATTTTAATTAAATAAAGATGAGCGAAAGACCTCTAAATCGACTGAAAGTGGTTTTGGTAGAGAACCAAAAGACGAGTAAATGGCAGGCAAAGCAGTTGGGCGTTTCTGCCGTAACAGTCAGTAAGTGGTGCACCAACATGCATCAACCATCACTGCCACAATTAACAGAGATTGCAGAAGTATTAGATGTCGATGTCAGAACTCTAATCTGTACAAACAAGTAGTAGTAATCAAAAAGAACCATATATTATGGATGGATTCAAAAATATAGAGATTAAGAACTTCAGAGGTATTGACCATCTGAAGATAGATGACTTTTCTCGTGTCAATGTCTTTTTAGGACAGAATAATTCGGGTAAAAGTTCAGTGTTGGAGGCTATTGCTATGTTGATGAGTATGTCTAATCCGGATAGTCCTCAACTTATCAATGCTGTCCGTGCTCGTAAGGCTTTTAGCAAGTTCATAGACATTCAGTATTTCTTTAATAACTTGAACGTAGCCAACCCTCCCGAAGTGTTGGCAGAGGAGACAAATGGAACCTCGCGTCATTTGAAGATGACCCTATCCTATGTGTTCGATGAGTTGGCAGAGCCAAATAACCAGCCACAACAAACAGGTGCTGTCAACTATGTTAATACGCTGGAGATGAACTTTGACATATCTAATGGAGCCCCAACTCGTAATTATAAAAGTTGGTTGCGCGTAAATTCACAAGGTCTGGTGGTTAATCGGAAAGTAGCGGATGGTTATTTGGAAAACAAGAGGGCTTGGCTGACTCCTTCAGACTTGATGACGAGCAATCTGGCTAGTGACTTGGCAGAACTTTTCAGAAGAAATCGGAAAGATACGGTGTTGTCATTATTGAAGATATTCGACAATCGGATTAACAGCATTGAGATTTTGACAGATGATATTTACGTTGGATTTGAAGGAATGGCTCAGATGCTGCCTGTCAGTATGATGGGTGATGGTCTTCGCCGTTATCTGAGTATTGTTGCAAGTGCGTCCAATCCTATGATTGATATGTTCCTCATTGACGAAATCGACAATGGCTTACACTATTCTGTCTATAAAAAACTGTGGCAGGCATTATTTGCTTTGGCTGTCACAAGTGAGAAGCAGATATTTGTGACAACTCACAGCAAGGAAACGCTTGGTTATTTGAATAAGATGTTGCAAGAAGTTCCTGACTATAAAGATGGTTTCAGGTTATTCACTATTGAGAGGACTCTTAAGGAAGGAATGCAGGCATATAAGTACACTCATGAAGGCTTGGCTGAAGCCTGCAAGAATGATGTAGAACTAAGAAGTATTGTGTGATGAAAGACATATATACAATTTATGTTGAAGGCATTGCGGATGTGACTTTCATAAGGCAATATGTACATCATATTATGGGTGAACTAATTCCTGACGAGAGAATTCTGAAGTTGGATGGATGGACTAATCTGAAAGGAATTACATGGCAGCAGAGAATGAAAACCAATACGGCTAATGGTGGTATCAATCTTGTAATAATTGATGCAGATGATGATATTGATGCTCGTCGTTCAGACATACTTGCATGGAAAGAGCAATATGGCTTGGACTTTGAGCTGTTTCTTCTTCCAAACAATCAAGATTCAGGTGCATTAGAAGACCTGTTGGAGAATATCATTAATCCGAATAACCGTCCGATTCTCGATTGTTGGGAGGACTACGAAAAAGAATTAGTGCAACTTGATATACCAGACAGGACACCACCGCCATTGACGACCCCAGCGAAGAAAACTAAAATATATGGTTATCTCGAGGCATTGTTGGGAGAATCAAAGAGCCAGAAAGAACTGATCAAGGAGGTCAATCGCAACTACGAGAACACCCAACACTGGAATCTGGATGCAGAGTATTTGGAGCCATTGAAGGAGTTTTTGGTAAATAATTTACTTAAAGCATAACAATGGAAGAAGTAAAACAACATAAACGACGTGGCAGACTCCCCAAAATAGAGGTCGTTGACCTATTCTGTGGAATAGGTGGACTAAGTTTTGGTATGAAATCTAAAGGCTTCAAGATACTTGAAGGCTTCGATCTGGATGCAACCTGTAAGTATGCTTATGAGACAAATAATGAGGCAAAGTTTGTTTATAAAGATATTAGAAAGGTTACAAAAGATGATATTTTGCCACTTTATTCTAAAAAAGCAATAAAAGTGTTAGCAGGATGTGCACCCTGTCAGCCATTTTCATCTTATGCGTTTAAAAACAAGAATAAAGATAAAGCAAAGTATAGTCTTTTAGATGAATTTGGACGTTTAGTGAAGGACGTTCATCCTGATATTGTGACAATGGAGAATGTGCCTGCGATAGTAACGTTTAAATTGAAATCGGTATTGGCTGATTTTGTAAAAGTGTTGCAGGATGAACATTACTATGTTAATTTTCAAGTAGTGTATTGTCCTGATTATGGTATTCCGCAAACACGTAAACGTTTGGTGTTGCTAGCTTCTCGTTTAGGAGACATTAAACTTATTCCATCTACTCATACAAAAGATAATTATGTGACAGTACAAGATGCGATAGGCAATCTTCCTCCATTAGAGGCAGGTGAAAGTTGTCCAACGGATGCTTTACACAGATGTCGGGCTTTGTCTCCTATAAATATGCAAAGAATAATGGCAACACCTTATGGTGGCAGTTGGAGAGATTGGCCCGAAGAATTGTTATTGGATTGCCACAAGAGAGAAGGTGGTAAAAGCTTTGGAAGTGTCTATGGTCGAATGGTTTGGGAAGAACCAGCTCCCACGATGACAACGCTCTGCACTGGTATCGGTAATGGCCGTTTCGGGCACCCTGTACAAAACAGGGCAATCTCAGCTCGTGAGGCTGCTTTGTTTCAAACATTCCCGCCTACCTATAGGTTTTTTCCGAATGAGCAAGAAGTGTCTTTAGTAAAGGCTTCTCGGTATATAGGAAATGCAGTACCGCCAAGATTAGGAGAAATAATAGCAGAAAGTATCAAGATCCATATAAGAAACAACAAGTAATAAATAATGGAAGAAAACAAATATGAATTGGATATTGATGTTAGAATTTTGGAGTTGTTAGGCCCCAATTTATATACTAACATATATTATGTATTAGCAGAGTTGATTGCTAATGCATATGACGCAGATGCTCATAACGTATACATTATTTCTGATGACGATAAAATAATAGTTGAAGATGATGGTAAGGGTATGTCTTATTCTAAAGGCGAGGTTACCAAATATCTAAAAGTGGCGGCAATATCTAGAAGCAACGAAGAAGATTCTAAGACAGCTCTTGACAGATTGAAAATGGGTAGAAAAGGAGTCGGGAAATTAGCAGCACTATCTGTATCCGAAGAGGTTCAAGTAATGACTATTTCTAATGGAGAAAAGTCGGGCTTCGTGTTGTCTCGTCATCCACAAAGTAAGAGTCTTCAGAGTATTTCCGATGAAAAAATCCATTTCGAAAGAATCTGTGGGAATGGCACTGCCATTGCTATGTTAAATCCACAATACCATCTACATAAAACGCCAACGGCTGTTAAAAGAAATCTTTTGAAGATATTCCCAGCAATAAGTGATGATTTTAAAATCCATATTAAAATGGGAAACAAAGAAGATGTTATTGATTCAGTTGATAAAGAAATAGGTAGAGAGTTATGTGCTTGTATATTATTTGGTGATAAGTCATCAAATATAAAGAACACTTTTCATAATGAATACCCAGAAGTTGAACTTTTAGTCGAAAACCAGCCAAAGGTATTCCCAATAAAGTTGAAAACCAATCAAGGAATTGAAAAAGAATACAATCTAATAATTGAAGGTTGGATAGGGGCGTACAAATCAACACGAGGAAGGAAATTGGAATCATCAGATTTTCCGGACAACTTCATTTCATTATATGCCCACGACAAAATGGGTGAATTTAATATTCTTCCTGTTGTTGGTGCAAATAGACTCAACGAATCCTATGTTGTTGGGCAATTATATATTGATCTGTTTGAATTGTCTGAATTGCCTGATATGGCTCTTAGTAACAGACAAGGCTACAAATCAGATGATCCTCGTTATATTAAAGTGATAGAATATGTAAAAGATGAATTATTGCCTAATATCATTGCAAAGAGAGTTGCATATGCAAAAGCAAAAAAAGACCAAAGCGAGAAAGAGAAAGTAAACAAACAGGAAGAAGAAGAACGAAATTTTAGGATAAACGTTAATGAATTTCGTAAGAATACTTCAGCTCAGGTTGCACAAGTAATTGTAGGAAAGGGGACTGTTTTTTCAGAAGAAGAAGTTCGATCTACTGTTGAAAATGTTATCAATGCAAATTCAAATATGCTGGGATTAAAGCCACATATTGATCAACAAAAAAAGAAACTATTTATTAGTCATACAGGAAAAGATAAAAGTATTGGCGACATTGTTTACAATATGTTGGTATTTAATAATGTTCCACCTGAAGACATAATATATACAAGTTGTGATGACGAGGTCTCTCGTGTTCCACAAGGGATGAATATATATGATTATCTGAGAAAATTCTTTGTTGACAGTGTATCAGACAAAAAAATGTATGTGCTATTTATCACAAGTGACAATACAAAGACTGCATGGGGAGCAATGGTGGAAATAGGTGCTTCATGGATAACACGTGTTGATCACAAAATATTTAACGTTAATAGTTTTCGGCCAGAGCATCCTCTTAATGACGAAGCTATGTGGAATACTATTTGGAGAGCAGATGATGGTCGTCTTTCTATAAACAACCTAAATTGTGACGACTTTTGCTCTAAAATTGAACAGGTCTGTGATGTTATTGGTTATCCTCATAAATTACGTAGTGAAAACAAATCAAAGTTAGCATCTTTAATCATTGTGGAATAAGGTAATTCCAGGACATGGAATATTTAAAATGTATATTTCTAGTTAGTGGATAACTCATAAAGGATGAAAAGTAAAGATGGCAAAGAAAAGCGATTATTGGACAGAAGAACAGATTACAATAGTGCTCTATGAGTATTGTCGGAATCCTTTTGGGCAATTTTCGGCAACAAAACCTTTTGTTGGGGAACTGGGACGCTTGCTAGGACGTTCACCTGCTGCAATTGTTCGTAAGGTTGGTAATCTTGCCAGTTTTGACCCACAAATGAAAGCAAGGGGTGTGGGAGGACTTGGACATACAGCAAAACTTGACGAGGTTGTTTGGAATAAGTATTATGGCCATTGGAATCAACTTGCCTATGATGCAGAAGTGCTTATTGCAAAGTTGAGGAATAAAGAGCTTGAGCAGTCCCTGAATATAGATTTAAGCAATCTGCCAAAAGGTGGCGAAAGACGACAGGAAGTAAAGAGGAGAATAAATCAAACCTTTTTCCGAGACACGGTATTGTCTTCATATGAGAATAGATGTTGTATTACAGGAATTAACAATGTAAAGTTACTCCATGCCTGTCATATCGTAGGATGGAAAGAAGATGAAGCTAATAGAACCAATCCGCAGAATGGTTTATGTTTGAATGTTCTCTTTCACAAAGCGTATGATGAAAACCTGATTGGCATATCACCTGACTATGAAGTATTTATTTCTGATAAATTCTTTGGAACGAAACTGAAAGAAGTGGATAGCTATACAAAGAAATATGTGATGAGTTACAATAATAAAAAACTAATAATGCCCAAACGATTCCTTCCAGATAAGGATTTGTTGGCAATGCATTTTGAGAGTTTTTGTATAAACAAATAGAAATACAGCAAAATATGGAATACAACCTCAAGAGCCTTGTTGCTTCGATGTGGAAGCATAGAGAGAAGAAAGATTTTGGAAGGAAAGGTTTAGAATCAATATATCGTGGGCTTTCTGTCAAAGCTAGTATCGGTATGACAGGTAATATATCTAAGATACCTTGGATATCGTATTGTGCAGAAGGACAAGAAACACAAAAAGGTATTTATCCTGTTCTTCTGTTTTATGGAACACCTGAGTTTCAACAAAAAAATAAGAATAACACAGAAGTTAAAAAGATAGTATTAGCATATGGTATTAGTGCTAATAATCGGCCAGATCTTCTTTGGGGTGCAGAAGTAGATGATAAGAAAACAATACAGGATGTTTTTTTAGAATGGAATTATCAAACATCTGATTCAGGTATAAAGAAATATAATTCATCATATGTTTACAAAGTCTATGATTGGACTGACAATATAGATTATCAGCAAATCCAAAAGGATATTGATAAGATAATTGACACATATTTGCGAATAATTGGTGGCATTAAGAAAGAAAAAACAAAAGAGATGAAATCCTGTAAGCAATTTGATCCTAAATTATATTCTATAGTGAAGGTAGTCCCATTTAACATTCCATATCGCCCCTATATCACTGCCATCAAATCCAAGCCTTTCTTATTGCTTGCGGGAATCTCTGGAACAGGCAAGAGCAGAATTGTGAGGGAACTGGCGCGGGCTTATTGGGAAGTAGGAACGAAAGAGTATAAGAGGCCAACAAACTTTGAGATGGTGCAGGTGAAGCCAAACTGGCATGACAGTAGTGAGTTGATTGGCTATGTGAGTCGCGTCAGTGGTAGTCCTGTGTTTGTGGCAGGGGACTTCCTGAGGTTCGTGGCAAAGGCGTGGAAGAATCCTGATGTACCTTATTTACTCTGCTTGGACGAGATGAATCTAGCTCCTGTAGAGCAGTATTTCGCAGAGTATCTTAGTGTGGTGGAGTCCCGCAAGTGTGATGAGAATGGCTGTATTACGACTGACCCTATTTTGAAACAGAGTAAAGAAAAGTGGTATCAGCCTCTTGTGGAGGAGTTGACAGACAGCCCAGATTTGCAGGCCCAATTCTTGAAAGACGGCATAGCCATTCCGCAGAACTTGATTGTTGTGGGTACGGTGAATATGGATGAGACAACCTTCTCGTTCTCTCGCAAGGTGCTTGACAGGGCTATGACGATTGAGATGAATGAGGTGGACCTCTATGGCGGTCTTGATAAAAAATATGAGCAGATTGGGAAGTTGGAGGCAGGGAATCTTATAGGAACAGCTGTTGAGGGCGTGGATATCTATAATGCCAACAAGGATGTTTGCGACAAAGCTCTGAAATACTTGAAAGCTGTGAATACGCAGTTGGAAGGTACGCCTTTCAAGGTGGCTTATCGTACCAGGAACGAGTTCTTGCTTTATGTGGTGAACAATCTGCCGTATAATAAGGACAAGGACGGAAACGAGTTGGACGAGAACTTCGTAATAGCCCGTGCGCTCGACGAGATTACGAGTATGAAGATCCTGTCACGTATTGAGGGTGACGAAACGAAGATTGGTAATCTGTTGGATAAACTCACTACAACAGTCTCGGAAAAATTGAAGGTTATATCAGGAAAAGATTATTCTGCTAAGAAGGATGAGGCTGAGAAGGAGTATTCTGTCTCGCTGGCAAAACTGGCAGAGATGAAAAAACGACTCGAAAGCGGTTATACCAGTTTTTGGAGTTAATCAAAAACACAATGGAAAGCAATATTATATTGTATACAACCGATAATGGCAGCGTGAGTATCCAAGTACAATACGAGGACGGTACGTTTTGGTTGTCTCAGAAACGAATGGCAGAACTCTTTGGAGTTGAAGTTCCTACTATCAACTATCATCTAAAAGAGATCTATAAAAGCGGTGAATTGACCGAAGAGGCAACTATTAGAAAAATTCGAATAGTTCAAACAGAAGGGAATAGACAGGTAGAAAGGGAACTTGACTTCTACCATCTGAAAGCAATACTTGCCGTTGGTTATCGTGTGAATAGTAATGAAGCGACACATTTCCGGCAGTGGGCAACCAACACCTTGGATGAGTTCGTTACAAAGGGCTTTGTATTGGACAAGGAACGATTGAAGCAAGGATCGAAATTCGGCAAGGACTATTTTGACGATTTGCTGGAACAGATTAGTGAGATTCGAGCCAGTGAACGACGATTCTATCAGAAGATAACGGATATTTATGCCTTGTCAACTGATTATGACAAGAACGCCCCCACGACAAAACTGTTCTTTGCTACGGTTCAGAATAAACTGCATTGGGCAATATCAGGGCAGACTGCAGCAGAAATCATATATCATTCAGCAGATGCTAATCAGCCTCACATGGGGCTTACGACATGGAAACATGCGCCAGACGGCAAAATATTAAAGTCTGATGTGACCATTGCCAAGAATTATCTGAGTGAGAAAAATATCCAAGCCCTGAATTTATTGGTGAGTGCTTATCTTGATATGGCTGAAAGTCGTGCTCAACGACATCTTCCTACAACAATGTCACAATGGAGCAAACTGCTTGATGACTTTTTGAATATGGCAGAATATCCCCTGCTGATGGATGCAGGAAGTATTTCCGCATTGGAAGCAAAGATTAAGGCTGAGGGGGAGTATGAGATATTCCGTAAGATACAAGACCAACAATATGTCTCTGATTTCGACGCAGAAATAAAGAAACTAAAAGGCGAAGAATAAATGGATCTGCTGACGATACAACATCAGGATTTCACGATGTACGTTGAATGTACGAAGTTCGACGGCATCTGGAATAAGGCGAAGCGGAATGTAGGCGAAGAGAATCTTCTGTCTGCATACACTTGGTCGGATGGCGTGGAGTCGGTAGATGTGAATGGACGGCTATTAGCAGAAAGCGGTGAACAGGCACCTGCCATCTTTTTTGATAATACGGACTATCCGATTTGGGTAGAGTTTAAGAAGCATGTTGACAACGCTCAATTCGGCTCTGAGTTGCAAAACGACAATGACCGCTTTTCATTCAGGGGGCATACCCTTGCCGGCTATATAAACTATGGTAATGACATCGGTAAAAGTGAACTGAACTTTGTCTATCAGATAGGTACAGAAAGAAAACGCTTCACGCTGGGCTATGAAGTGCTGAGTACGAAACTGAATTATCACGAACATTGGAAGAAGATCGTTGAGGACATTGAGGATGAATACCGCATGTTGTCGCTTGACTATATGCGTCGTACTTTTCATGGCTTTACACCTGACACACAAGGTGAGACGCAGGAACTGATCTGGTGGAGCGTGTTTGCGGGTGAACAGGAGAGGTTTATCAAGGCTTGCAGGAATATCATTGAGCGTCCCCGTCACAGGCTTCGTGGCTATGAGGTATATATGAGGGCTGACAAGTTGAAGCGTGTGCCATCCAATATAGAGAATGAATTGGCAGAACATAGGAAGGAGCCTGCCCATCTGTATAGGGTGGAAGAACAGATACAATCTAACGATACGCAGGAGAATCGTTTCCTGAAATATGCCTTGGGGCAGATAACGGCAAAGTATGAATCGCTTAAGAAACGCATAGAAGCCATCAAGAACACGTCGGATGTAATGAAGAATGATATGAACGAGATGCAGAGCACGCTAAAACATCTGCAACGGAATCCTTTCTTCAGAACTGTTGGACGATTCAAGGGGTTAAGTCAGGAAAGTCTCGTGCTGCAAAGGGCAACGGGATATAGCCAGGTGTATCGGACTTGGAACTTGTTACGAAGAGCCTATTCATTGAACGATGGTATCTATCGTCTACAATCAAAGGATATTGCTACGCTCTATGAGATATGGTGTTTCATTGAGGTGAGTCATATTGTAAGGGATCAACTTGGCATCAGCAAGGAGGACCTAGAGCATCGCAATCGTATGGAGATGAATGGTGTGTTCACTTGGGAATTGGGCAAGGGCGAGCATTCACGAATTCTATTTAAGAAGGATGGGGTGGAGTTGGCAGAATTAATCTATAATCCCAAACATACGGATAATGAAAACGAAAGTATTGGTATTGCGAATGTTGAGAGCCGTACTGTACCGCAAAAGCCTGACATTGTCTTGCAGTTGACGAAAGATGACATTGAGAAGGGTATGAAGATGACTTACCTCTTCGATGCGAAATACAGGATTGCAGACAAAGTGAATCAGGTGGATACGCCACCTGATGACGCCATCAACCAAATGCACCGCTATCGCGATGCCATATATTATAAGGAATACCCGACGAATGCTCTGAAGAAAGAAGTGATAGGCGGATATATCTTATTCCCTGGAGATGGTGAACCTGCTGATGTGGAAGTGGCAAAGTTCTACAAAACAATTGGAGAGGTAAATATTGGAGCTTTCCCGTTACGTCCTAAGGATGAACGTAACAGGGCGTTGTTGGAAAAGTTCATAAAGGAACTGATTGAAACAAAATCATCAACGACTGTGGCAAAGGTGATTCCTCAAAAGGGCGTTTTCGTGGAAGTAGGCGACAGAGTTCTGGTCGGAATTGTGAAGCCAAGCAACCGTAAAGGTTACTATGAGGACTTCGAAAACGGCTGTGCACAGTTGTATTACACTGGTGCGATGTTCCCTTCAACGATTGCATTACACAATCTGCATTTCTTTATTCCGTATTTCAAGGATATGGGTATCCGTGATGTATATGAGATAGTGAAGATTCGTACCATCAAAGGGAGTGAGGCCAAACAGTTGGAAGGTGTGGACGAACAAACTGATGATATAAGGCTGGCCTTTGAACTGAAATTCAGTAGGAGGTTGTTTGAGGAATGCCAAAAGATAAGGACTAATGGCATGGTGAACTATTCTTTCATTGACACAACTTTCGATGGGTTGGAAGAATTGGTAATAAAAGATTAGTCTTTATGGACAAACTCTCCGCAGAGCAGCGTCACGCCAATATGGCGGCTATCCATTCGAAGGATACGAAGCCTGAGATGATTGTACGGCGTGGGTTGTGGAGTAGGGGATTCCGCTATAGGCTGAACCATAAGCGGTTGCCTGGGCATCCTGACCTGGTGCTAAGAAAGTACCGCACTTGTATCTTTGTGAACGGTTGCTTCTGGCATGGACATAATGTGGCGTTGCCACAGATGTCTGATGGAAGAAGTGAGATGGATGACGTAATGAATAGTGAGTGCTGTAAGATCCCTAAGACGAACAGGGATTTCTGGATAGCAAAGATTCGCCGAAACAAGGAACGTGACAGGGAGGATTATAAGAAACTGGCTGCAATGGGTTGGCACAGCATCACGGTATGGGAGTGTCAGCTAAAGCCCAAACAGAGGGAATCTACACTGGAATCAATCGCTCTCGCCCTGAATAAGTCCTGGCTACAGGATCATCGAAGAGACGAAAAAGGCTCATAGGGTGTTCCTTTGGTGTTCCTAGTATTGGTATTACTGGAGCAAGAGAAGAGCGAAGTGGATAGTGCCACCTACTCAACTACTTACTAACTACTTACTATTTTTGTTAAAGGGCTGCTTGTTACTGAAAAATAATGTGTACATTTGTGGCGATAAAGTTATCAGATGTCAAGGCATAGAATATATGGATAATCACGGGACGGTTCTTTGATCCGCTGAAGATGGCTGATGTGATAAGAATGAGCGGAATAACGACGTTATAAGAATAGGACGTATACGAAGAAATGAATGAAACGCATAGAAGTAGTTGCAAATATATAATATAAATAGTATGAAGTACCCATGTGAGAATTGTAAGCTGCGTGCGCAGTATGATAAGAATCCTAAGTCGATTGTCGGACGCTTTTGGCGCTGGCAAATCAATTTCTGTCCGAGCTGGCGGGGCTATTTCAAGTCTTTGCCTCCTGAGAAGCAGGAGGAACTGAGGAAGAAATATAACTTTTACAAGTATTGAATGGCGCTACCGAGGTTTGTCATAACGATGGATGGCTATCTGCGGTTGGTAATGGTTAATGTTATATATATATGTTGATGAATCGTCGCTTTTGTGTTTTAGTTGTGTTGGTTGTGCTGGCTGGCTTTGCTGGTGTTATGGCACAGCCTGCACAGGACTGGGCTAATTTCGAGCGTTATCAGTTGGATAACCAGGTTGTAAAGGCTTTGTTGCAGGACAAACGTCGTGTTGTGTTTATGGGCAACAGTATTACGGAGAACTGGGTTAGACGTCATAAACAGTTTTTCGAGCAGAATGGTTATGTGGGCAGGGGTATCAGTGGACAGACGACGTACCAGATGTTGTTGCGTTTCTATGATGATGTGGTTGATCTGCATCCCCAGGCTGTCGTTATCAATGCCGGTACTAATGATATTGCGCTTAACAACCATGTTTATGTCGAGGATAGGACTTTCCGTAATATCACTTTAATGGCGCAGATTGCCAGGGATAACGGCATTAAGGTTATCCTGTCTTCCATAACGCCCTGTGACCATTATATATGGCGTCCGCAGGTGACTGATGTGGCTAGAAAGATTGGTAGCTTGAATGCCCGCATAAAGGCTTATGCCAAGAAGAATGGGATGGAGTATGTGGATTATGTCTCGGCTATGGCTGATGCTTATGGTGCTATGCGTAAGGGTCTGTCGGACGAGGGCTGCCATCCTACTGTGGCGGGTTATGAGATCATGGAGGAGGTGTTGCAACCGATAATCAAAAAGGTGCTGAAATGATATGATTCATCTGGAGAGTGATTATAATAACGGGGCGCATGCTGGGGTGTTGCAGCGTCTGGTGGAGACGAACGATGTGCGTACACACAGCTATGGTGATGACCAGTTCAGCGGGAATGCCCGGAAATTGATACGCGAGGCGTGTGGGGCTCCTGATGCACAGATATGGTTCCTGGCAGGAGGTACGCAGACGAATGCCACGGTTATAAACAGTGTGCTGGAGTCATACGAGGGCGTGCTGTGTGCCGATACCGCACACATAAACGTACACGAGGCCGGTGCCGTGGAATTTACCGGGCACAAGGTT
>JAEEGL015667054.1_pt1 | contig 36637 bp, 41 predicted proteins | sample 9134231 | NCBI WGS metagenome assembly JAEEGL01 (sample SAMN16246548, study PRJNA631951) | gut metagenome | biome: gut microbiome; feature: rumen; material: fiber-attached | host: Bos | place: Iran: Karaj | collected 2018-10 | reverse complement strand
GGTGGCTCCCCGCCGGGGCGCGAATGCGAGAGGGACAACCCAAGAAAGAGGGGAGGCGCTCCCTACGGTCGCTTATCTCCCCTCTCTCTTAGGTTTTCCCTCTCGCGCTCTCTCTTTCCTGACTCTCTCCTCTCTGTGCGCTCAATTTCAACTCTGCGGAAAAGGTGAGGGGAGCGTTGGCTCAGGCGCCCCCCATTGCAGGGAGCAGCGGCATAAGAGAAGCCGCGATAAATAAGAGCGCAACAGTCAATTCACCTGGAGGGAAACGCCCGCGGGGACTCCCCGCCCGAATGGATACGCCAGCGCGGGCTCAGCACGGCGCAGGCAGTGCCGAACAGCATCGCTGCGGTGATGCCGCCTGCCGCGGAGGTCAGCCCGCCGGTCAGTACCCCGAGCAGCCCGAACGCCTGCACGTCCTTCCGGATGCCCTGCGCCAGCAGGTTCCCGAATCCGCTCAGCGGCACGGAAGCCCCGGCACCGGCCAGCTCTGTGAGGTGCGGATATACGCCTGCCGCGCCGAGTACAACGCCCGCGACCACATACCCGACCAGAATGCGCGCAGGCGTCAGCTTGGTTTCATCAATGAGCAGCTGTCCGATCACACAGAGCAGCCCGCCGATCACAAAAGACCACAGATACGTCATATTTGCTCCTTTCCGCCGCTGTGCGACAGATGCACCAGATGACAGATTCCCGGAATGCTGTCGCCTTGCTGACACCGCAGCGGGGAAAGCAGCGCGCCGGTCGCGGCATAGAGGATATTCTGCATCTCGCCGCTTTGCAGCTTCGGCAGATAATATCCGCAGATGATGCTCGCAGAGCACCCGCAGCCGGAGCCGCCCGCATGGGTATCCTGCGCGGCATTGTCGAACATCATGACGCCGCAGTCACGGTGAACGCTCCGCAGCTCGTAGCCGTTCTGCTCCATGAGCCTGTTCAGCAGCCTGCTGCCGACTGTTCCGAGGTCGCCGGTCACAATCGCGTCATAATCGGCGGGGCGTGTTCTGGTCGCGGAGAGATACCGCGCAACGGTATCCGCAGCGGCAGGCGCCATAGCAGCGCCCATATTGCTCGCGTCGGTCAGTCCCATGTCGCGGATGCGCCCGATGCACATGCCCCGCAGATAGGGCGGCGCGGCGGCCGGTGTCAGGAGTGCGGCGCCCGCTGCGGTACAGGTGCGCTGTGCGTTCGGCGTGCGCTGTCCGCCGTAGGTCAGGGGAAAGCGGAACTGCCGTTCGGCACTGGAAAAATGCGATGATGTCAGCACGGCGCAGCGCGGCAGATTCATTCCGCTCTGCATGACCGCCGCGAGCATCAGTCCCTCCGCAAAGGTCGCACATGCGCTGAAAATGCCGAGATACGGCACATCCAGATGTCGCAGCGCGAAGGTCGAGCTGGTACACTGGTTGATGAGGTCGCCTGCGAACAGGCAGCTGAGCGCAGTTTCCGGACAGCGCGCCTTTTGCAGCAGCAGCCGAAGTGTGCGGCGCTGGAGCTCGCTTTCGGCCTGCTCCCATGTCGCCTGCCCGAAGTGACTGTCCTGCTCGGTGCAGTCAAAATACGGTGCCATCGGGCCTTCGCTCTCTTTTTTGCCGACGACGCTGCTCCATGCGGCGATGCTCGGCGGCTGTTTCAGGCGGATCAGATCCTCGTATTCGGTCATGCGGCGCCTCCTTTCCGTTTGGTATTATCTTGTCCCTCCGGCGGCAGAATATGCACGCTTCCGGAACACAAAAAACCGCTCCGGAACACGCTGTATTTTACGAATCTGTGCGAAATGTCAAGCGGGCAGAGGTTCCTTTGCCCCGATTTGTTGCAATCGACAAAACCGGACTTCAATCTTGCATTTTCTGTACGATTCTGGTATAATATAATCTGTATAGTTGTCCAGATTCTTTCGCTGAAAAAGGAGGATCTCGCAATGGATTCTTCATATGATATGATCGCGGCGCTTGCCGATCTGCGCGGCGTTTCCGGCAGGGAAACAGCCGTCGGGCAGGCAGCTGCTGATATGCTGCGCGCGTTTGCGCCGGATGCGGAATACCGCGACGGCTCGGTGACCGCGCATATCGGGACAGACAGCGGCAAGCCGACGCTGCTGTTCTGCGCACACCTCGATCAGGTCGGCTTCCTTGTGACAGACATCACGCCGGACGGCTTTCTGCGGATCGGCGCGGTCGGCGGGATTGACCGTCGGCTGCTGCTCGGCCAGCCTGTGCTGGTGCAGGGAAAGGAAACGCTCCGCGGTGTGATCTCCATTCTGCCGCCGCATCTGCTTCAGGGGGAGCAGGCCGTGCCGGAGTTCTCACAACTCTGCGTCGATCTCGGCGTATCCTCTGCGGAGGTGCTTGCCGGAAAGGTCGCGCCCGGTGATGCGGTTTATTATGATACGGCCTGCAAAAAGCTGCTCGGCAGCAGGATGACCGGCTCTGCGCTGGATGACCGCTGCTGTGCGGCCGCTGTGATTATGGCGGCGGAGCAGATCAGCAAAAAGCAGAATCTGCCGTGCAATGTGACAGTCGTGCTGAGCGGACAGGAGGAGCGCGGCGGACGCGGTGCAAAGCTCGCTGCGGCGAATGAACATCCCGATTACGCGATTGCGGTGGATGTGACCTTCGGGCTTGCGCACGGGGAGGATCCCGCCGAATGCTATGCGCTCGGCAAGGGGCCTGCAATCGGCATTTCGCCGGTGCTTTCGGCGGAGCTATCCGCAGCGCTGACCGAAACGGCAGAGGCCGCGGGCATTCCGTATCAGACGGAGGTCATGCCCGGCACGACCGGCACCGATGCGGATGCGCTTGCGCTGGCACCGTCCGGCTGTGCGGCAGGCACCGTTTCTGTGCCGCTCCGGTACATGCATACGCCGGTTGAGGTCATCGACGTCACCGACGTGGAGCAGACCGCTGCTTTGCTTGCAGCCTATGCGGAAAGGTGCGGTGCCCGATGAATCAGAAACGCTTTGAAACGCTCTGCGGGCTTCTCGGCACATCCGGCCGGGAACATGCAGTGCGGGATTTTATTCTCAGTGAACTTGAAACCATGAATCTGCCGGCGGACGCCGTTCAGACGGATCGGCTCGGCAATCTGCTCGTATACAAACAAGGCAGACAGCCCGCAAAGCGCAGACTGCTCTGCTCGGCGCATATGGATGAGGTCGCGCTCATTGTCACGCAGATCTTTGAGGATGGCTCGCTCGGGTTTGATGCGGTCGGCGGTGTGAATGCCGCTGCGGTGATCGGCCGTCAGGTGACGGTCGGCCGGGAGAAACTGCCCGGCGTGATCGGCTGCAAGCCGGTGCATCTGCTTGGCAAGGATGAACGCAGCAAGCCTGCGGATATGCACAGCCTGTTCTGCGATATCGGCAGCAGCTCGAAGCAGGAAACCGCGCAGCATGTGAAGCCCGGCGACATCATCTATTTTCAGGAGAATGCGCAGGTGTTCGGGGACGGCTCGTTCCGTTCCAAGGCGATCGACGACCGCTTCGGCTGTGCGCTGCTGCTGGAGCTGATTGAACAGGAACTGCCGTATGATACGGTGTTTTCGTTTGTTGTGCAGGAGGAGGTCGGGCTGCGCGGCGCCGGTGTTGCGGCGGCGGCAGCGGATCCGGAGCTTGCACTGGTTTTTGAGGCGACGACTGCGGCGGATCTGCCCGGCTCGGAGGGCGCAGACCGCGTCTGCACGCTCGGCGGCGGTGCGGTGATCTCGTTCATCGACGGCAGAACCGTCTACGACAAGGCGCTCTATGATCTTGCGGTGCAGCAGTGTGAAGCACACGGCATCTGCTGGCAGACCAAGACCAAAATCGCGGGCGGAAATGACGCGGGTGCGATTCAGAACGCAGGCCGCGGCGCCAGAGTGCTTGCGGTCAGCGTGCCCTGCCGGTATCTGCATGCACCGGTTTCCGTGATCCGGCTTTCGGATGCGCAGGCCTGCCTTTCGCTTGCGGAGCAGATGATTGCCGCCGTACAGGAGGCCGAATTATGATCGCTGAGCTTCGCCGTCAGACCGAGATCGACCGCAAGTCGCTGGCTGTGTGCCACTACGGGCGGAAAATCCTCTGCAATATGGTCGCATACGGCACGAAATACAGCTTCTGCCGTTTTTTCCGGCTGCGCTCACATGACAAAACCGCGTGGATGATGCTCCAGAACAGTACGCTTCTGGTCAGCACGCAGGCGGATTTTTCCAGGGATGCGGAAGCCCATGCGGAGCTTTCGCTGTTTGTGGAGATGCATCAGCCATTCCGCGTGGAGGGCGCGCAGTCGCTGCTCTCCGGCCTGCAGTTAAAGGGCTATCAGCAGCTGCACCGGTCGGTGTTCCGGCTGGAGCCGGGCGGCATCTCTCCGGTGTTTGATCCGGAACAGGTTGACCGTGCACCGAAGCTCGACGACGTTTACGAGATTCTTTCGGAGGGCTTTCCGAATCTGATTGCGCATGATATCTGGCTGACGGACACCTCGCATATGGTGCGGCGCGGTCTGCGGCAGTGCTTTACGTATTTCAATGTGACCGCGGCGACTGCGATCTACGACTACGGCGATCAGGTGCTGATCGGGCAGGTTGCGACGAAGACCGCGGCACGCGGCAAGGGCTACGCGCGGGACTTTCTGCACTGGATTGCAAATGATCTGGAGGCGCGCGGCAAGACCGGCATCCTCTATGCGCTCGACATCCGCAAGAGCTTCTACGAGGAGATCGGCTTCACGCTGATCGAGTCGGAGTTCGTCTGGGAGCGGATTCATGCCGCAGAGCCGGACGGCGGAAAGGGTATCCTGTGATGTGCGCCGGTTCGCGGACTGCGTTTTCGGTCGTGATTCCCGCGCACAATGAGGAGTCGCTCTATGTTGTGTGGTATCTGATCCGGAACCGGAAGCTGACCAGGCGGATTTTTACCGGCAAAGACCGGGAGGCTGCCGATTTCTTTTACTATGAAACGCGCTGAGGCGCGAAAACATCAGGGAGTTCAGCATGAGTTCAGTATTTTCATTTGATGACAGACTGCTTGCGGCGGCTGCTGCGGCAGAACAGGCTGCAAGGCCGCAGTTTGAGGAGATCGACCGGATCTCCCAGCACGGCACGGCCAAGGTGCTGAAAGCGTTTCAGTCACAGCAGGTTTCAGCAGCCTGCTTTGCGGGCGCCAACGGATACGGCTATGACGATGTGGGACGCGATAAGCTCGACAAGGTCTGGGCAGAGGTGTTTCACACCGAGGATGCCCTTGTGCGGCATCATTTCGTGTCCGGCACACATGCGCTTTCCACGGCGCTGTTCGGCGTGCTCCGGACGGGCGACAAAATGGTTTCCGTGACCGGCGCGCCGTATGACACGCTGGAGGAGGTCATCGGCATCCGCGGAAAGGGCAACGGCTCGCTGGCGGATTACGGCATCTCCTACGGGCAGGTTGATCTGAAAGCGGACGGCACGCCCGATTTTGACGCGATTCCGGCCGCCGTGAAAGGCGCGAAGGTCGTGTATTTGCAGCGCTCCCGCGGCTACTCGCTGCGGCCTGCACTGACGGTTGCGGATATCCGCAAAATTGCGGTGCTCACAAGAAGCGTGAATCCGGATGCAGTCATCATGGTGGATAACTGCTACGGTGAATTTGTCGATTACGAAGAGCCGACCGATGCGGGCGCGGATCTGATCATCGGCTCGCTGATCAAGAACCCGGGCGGCGGCATCGCGGAAACCGGCGGCTATATCGCCGGAACGGCAAAGCTGGTGGAGCAGTGCGCCTACCGCCTGACCTGCGTCGGCATGGGCAAAGAGGTCGGCTGCTCGCTGAATCAGTGTCGGTCGATGTACCTCGGCCTGTTCATGGCGCCGGAGGTCGTTGCGAATGCGCGCAAGACCGGCGCATTTGCGGCATCGCTGTTCCGCAGCCTCGGCTTTACCTGTCTGCCGGAAGAGGGCAGAACCGCCGGTGACATCATCACTGTGCTGGCGCTCCGTTCGCCGGAGGCGATGGAGGCATTCTGCGGCGGCATTCAGGCCGGTTCGCCGGTCGATTCCTTTGTGACGCCGGAGGCCTGGGACATGCCGGGCTATGAGAGCAAGGTCATCATGGCGGCGGGTACCTTTACCGGCGGCGCTTCGATTGAGCTGTCTGCGGACGGCCCGATGCGCGAGCCCTACGCCGTCTATTTGCAGGGCGGCATCACCTACGGCAGCGGCAAGCTGGGGATTCTGACTGCGGCGCAGCGGATGCTTGACCGCGGACTGATTTCGTTTGCATAACGGTTTTTCGGAAATATAAAGGGGAAAGGATGTTTACCATGGCAGGCAAGGATGCAACGGGCGAGTTCTCGATGGAAAATTACTTCAATGAAGGTCTGGCTGACCGCACGGAGCCGAACAATCCCTTTGAGGTCGCGGAGCAGGATCCGCCGAAGCGCGGCAGATCCGGAAAAAAGAAGAACGGCGGAAAACGCAGCGCCAAGCGGATTCTGATTCTCATTGCAGCTGCGCTGGTGCTCGGGCTTGCGCTGTTCCTGTTTATCTTCATCAGCCGTCTGCGCAATGACGGCGCGCGCTATGCCGAGAAGCTCTCTGAGCGGATCGGTCTGCCGCTGGATTCCGCATCCAAGGCTGCCAAGGTCGATCTCTCGAGCGAATCGAGCTATCCCACACTGAAAAATCTGTTCTCCTCCTATCAGGCGATTGCGGAAAGCAAGAAGAGCTGCCGCATTGAGGGCGTCAGACTGCCGCAGTGGGCGATTTTCTGCAACACGAATGCGGAGGAGCTGACGAACGTCACTTACTATAACTACGAGGTGCTGGAGGACAATATCTTCGGCACGGAGCGCAAGTCCTACAACGATCCGAAGCGCGTCAGCCTCGGTGCGACCGTCGAGGCAGCCGAGGAGGAACTCGGGCTGAAACCCTACCGCATCCAGTATTTGCAGGGCAAGAACATTCTGCGCGAATACCGCTACTGCTATGAGGACAAGGAGTCCGGCGATGTCGCCGCCTATGTCATCACCGGCATCTGGGATGAGAACGGTGCGCTGACCAAAATCGAGGATACGCGCAAAAACTATATCGGTTCGCTGCTGGCGAGCCCGGAAACCTGAGTGCTCCCAAACGGAGCCGCCGACGAAAACGGCGGGCTTTCGTCGATTTCACCGGAAATCGTTACAAAAAAGATACAATTTGACAGCAAATCGGTGCAATGAAAAGAAAATCATTGACAGAACGCCGGATTCCTGCTAAAATGTAAAGTGATTATTCAGCAAAAAAGTCTGTACGGCGGCATCCCCCGGTTCGCCGTGCGGGACGGAAGGAGTTAATGCAATGAGCGATCTCAATCTCTGCTACGGCTGCATGGAGCCCCTCGGCAGTGACAGCGTTTGTGCGCATTGCGGATATGATCAGAATACGACCTCTCTGGCGAATTATCTCAAACCCGGAACGAAGCTCCGTGAACGGTTCCTTGTCGGCAGGGTGCTGAGCGCGAACGGCGAGGGCGTGACCTATATCGGTTTTGATACCTCTGTGGAATGTAAGGTTCTGATCCGCGAGTATTTTCCGGAGCGGCTTTGCAGCCGTGTTCCGAACAGTGCAGCCGTCAATGTCAAGTACGACCGCCTTGCGCAGTACAAGGCACTGATGGCGGAATATACCGAGCTGAACAAGGCCCTTGCACGGCTCAGAACCCTCAGCCACCTGAACCCTGCGCTGGATATGTTCGCGGAGAACAATACCACCTATGCGGTGTATGAGTATCTGGAGGGCGGTACGCTGCTCGACTATCTCAAGGAGAATGCCGGTGAGCTCAGCTGGAACACCGTCCGCAGAATCTTCCCGCCGCTGTTTACGACACTCAGCCTGCTCCATAATGCAGGCGTGCTGCACAGAGGACTCAGTCCGGAAACGATTTTTGTCACGGATAAGGGCGAACTGAAGCTGCTCGGATTCAGCATCTCCGCTGTCCGGACAAATGATACCGAGCTCGATGCGGAGCTGTTTGACGGCTATGCCGCACCGGAGCAGTATTTTGCAGACCGGCAGCAGGGGACATGGACGGATGTCTACGGCATCTGCGCCGTGCTCTACCGTATTCTGACCGGATGCAGAGCAACCGACGCGATTTCCCGTCAGGATTATGATATTCTCGTGCCGCCGACCGAGCTGAATCCGCAGGTGCCGGAGAATGTTTCAGACGGCATCATGCAGGGCTTGAAGCTCGACAGCAATGCGAGAATCCGCACCATAGCTGATCTTGTTGCACTGCTGTTCGAGGAGGAGCTCCCGGAGCAGTCCAGGGTATCCGATCTGCCTGCAGGCGCACCCGATAAGGAGGCGACCGCCGTTTTCAAGGCGCATCAGTCCTACGGCAGCCGCAACGCCGACAGCCGCACCGGGCATACCGGCCAGCACAGCACACAGTCGGGGCACACCGGCCAGCAGAGCGCGCACAGCGGCCATACCGGCCAGCACAGCACGCACAGCGGTCATACCGGGCAGCATCGCCGTCCGGCAGGGCAGGGCAGCGGCGCAAGACCGCAGCACAGCGGAAACGGTCAGAAGCGTCCGGCGAACGGGCAGCACAGACCGAATCCGAACGGCCAGCACCGCAGTCCGCAGCAGAGAAGCAGCGCAGCGGGACGCTCCGGCGCAAACCGCTCCGCGGCACAGCGCTCCCATACGCAGGGACGCCCGCAGAACGGCAGACGGCCTTCCTCCGCAGCACGCGGCAGATACAATGCAAAGAACAATGAGCTGACGGTCTTTGAGCGCATCCGCACACCGCTGCTGATTGCGTTCCTGTTCATTGCGATCGTTACGATCGTCGTCGTTGCGCTGACCAAGATCCTGCGGCTTAATACGCAGGGCGTCGCGGAAAATTCGCAGGAAAGCTCCTATACGGAGGCGATTCCGACGGAGAGCAGCGACTCTGACGAACATAATAAGGACTTTGAGGTGCCGAATCTGATCGGCATGAACTATCAGATCAAGAAGGACGAGCTTGCCAAAGACAATATGCTGGTTCTGGAGGCGGAATTTGAGTTCAATGAGCATCTCGCCAAGGATCAGATCTTCTGGCAGGAGTTTGAAAAGGGCGAGGCCGTCAAAAGCGGCTCGACCATGAAGGTCAAGGTCAGCCTCGGCTCTTCGATCATTACGATTCCGCCCTTCAAGGGTCTGCGTCTGCAATCCTACTGCAAGAAGCTCGAGGAAATGGGGCTTTCCAAGGCGATTGACGGCGGCGGCAACAACAATATGGGCACCGGCAGCGTGACTGCAGGTACCACACCGAACACGCCGCAGATCGGCAATGATGTTGTTACGACGATTTCCAAGTACGGCAAGGTGCAGAACGTGATTTACAGATCCACGGTGAATTTCGCCTACCAGAACGGCTATGTTTGCAGCGTGGAGCCGGATGTCGGCACGCTTGTGGACGCGCTTGACGATTACGATATCATCGTCTATTACGCATATAACCCGGTCTACGATACCGTTGCGAACGGCAGCGTCTTTACGACCTCCAACAACGGAAAGAAGACCACCAAGACAACCAAGACCACCGCAAAGACGACCTATTCTGAGGCCAAGACCACTGCGGGTCAGCAGCAGACCGCGCCGCCTGCGACGCAGCAGACCGATCCGCCGGCCACGCTTCCGCCTGCAACGAACCCGCCGGCACCTGTGACAGATCCGCCGGTACAGCAGCCGGTAGTGTCCGACCCGCCTGCACCGCCGTCTCCGACGACCGATGCACCGGTCAATCCGCCGCCTTCCAACGGCGGGGATCCTCCGGCTGACGGCTAGGCGCAGCGCCGTGAAGCGCACCGGGCTGAACCGGATTGCGCTGCGGCAGTGCTGATGTGCAGTCAGCCGATGAAATAACAGACAAAACAGGCAGTTCGCTTTGAACTGCCTGTTTCAGTTTGTGTAGAAAGCGGTATCTCTGATGGATTGATAATGGAGGCGTTGCCCCCACCCCCCGCTTAAGGGCTGCCAGCCCTTAAGAATCCTATTTTGATGTAATAGAACGTATTTGCTTCGTTTTTATATCAAGGGATTCTATTCCTGTGATCAGGCTGTCGATATGCCTGGTGCAGCCGAATACTTTTATTTGGGTGAAAAATAAGCGCCGACCGTTTGGTACAGCGCTTGTTTCATTTTTATTTCGGGATTCCAATGGGACAATGTCCCTTTGGCGGGGCCCCATTTATAATCCATCGGAGATACCGTTATGTTTCCCTGATAAACGCCAGACTGCCGCATTCACTCGGATGATCGAGCAGCACAGCCTGCTTTCCGATGTACTTCCGGATGACAAGCGCAATCGTCAGATCGCCGCCCGCAAACAGAATATTCATCAGCCCGAACGCCAGCATTGTCATGCTGCCCGCCGGGATCGCAGCAGCCGACGGCAGCAGACCAAGCACCGTAAAGGGCGTCAGCAGGCCGAGATAATAGTTCTTCACGCCCATCGGCTCCTTGCAGTTGCAGTACGGCGTCAGCGATGACCACATCATGCCGAACCGGATGCTTTTCCAGCCGTTTTTGCATGACGGCAGCCAGCCGAGGCCGTGCAGCAGCTCATGCACCGGAATCGAAAGCAGCACAAGAACCGGGAACAGCGCCCAGCCATTTGCCTCTGACAGTCTGCCGTACCCGCCGTTCGCAAGCGCGTAAATCACAGCAAAAAACACGCAGACCGGCACCGATGTCGCAAACACCATGAGGTTTGCTTTCAAAATCGAAATCGTCGCATTTTCACAGCGATAGCCCTGCTGTTCCAGCTCCGATCTGATCCGTTCACATTCTTCCTTCCGCACCTCTGCTGCGGTTTTCTTTTTCGTTTCCTGTTCCATTGCGATGACTCCTTATCCGATCATGTGTGAGATGAAGATTTCCAGTCCGATGCCGATGAGCAGCAGGCCGCCGAGCACCGTTGCCTTTCCGGCGAGCTTCATGCCGAATTTCCGGCCGATGAAAATACCCGCCATGCAGATCACAAAGGTCACTGCGCCGATGATCAGTGCCGCTGCAAGCGCGAGCCAGACGTCATAGTCCGCAATCGTGAAGCCGACGGACAGCGCATCAATGGACGTCGCAATGCCCTGGAGCAGCAGCGCGCCCAGTCCGAGCCCGGCCACTCTGCCGGATTCCGGTGCTGCCTTGGAGCGCAGTCCCTCCAGCACCATTTTGCCGCCGATTGCCGCAAGCAGAATCAGCGCAATCCACGGGATCATCTTTTCAAATGTTTTGAAATGCTGTGCGACCGTATGAACGCAGACCCAGCCGAGCAGCGGCATGGCTGCCTGAAATGCTGCGAACACGCCCGCGATCCGCGCAGCACCCGGCAGCCTGATGCTTGGCGCATTCAGTCCGTTTGCCAGCGAAACCGTGAACGCATCCATCGCCAGTCCGGCACCGAGCAGAATGCTGTTCAGAATAAAAACGAGTGTCATGCTGTATATCCCCCCGAAAAGTGCGTGTTTTATTATTATATCACAGTGCTATGCCGATGTCAAGCGTGCGCACAGGCGGAACAAGGTATCGCTGCGCGATGATTGAGAACGGGCGCTGCCCAAACCCGCCAAAGGGACATAGTCCCTTTGGAATCCCATAATATAAAAAATGAAGCAAATACATCACTTTCATTCTGATCGGATTTTTGAGTACCGGCAGCGCCGCCGTTATGAAAGACAGATACCCGTACAGAAGATTTGCCCCTGCGTACGTTGCAACGCGCAGGGGCATTGCATTGATTCGGCTGCTGAGCGAAATCAGAATTTGTCACCCGTTTCCGTACTGATACCCGTCCGGGATTCTGATATACGCACGAATATGGCCGTCGATTGGCCGCTCGATGATTCCGGAAATGTTGTTCACATTTCCTTCTGCAACAAGGATCGTGTGTTCCCGTTTCTCGAGAACGATTCCGATATGGTCGTGCGCTCTGTTCTCGAATACCCTGTCATAGAGGACAATATCGCCTGCTTCCGGCACATAGTTTTCTGTGCCTTTATGGTATCCGATCCGCGGATCGCCTGCGGCAAATTCCTCCCAGCCAAAGCATGCTGCCAGATGACAGGTTTTACATTCCGCGGGTCTGTACGGGATTCCGAATCCGGCTTCCGTACAGCAATAATACACAAATGCGGCACACCATAACCCGTCAGCTTCCCGGATGCTCCATGTCGGATACAGCCGCACGATCGGCGCAAGATTGGACGCCGTCCCGTCAACATCCCCGTGAAACGGGAGCTGCGCCATATCCCTTGCAACTTCGGCCAGTTTTTTTCTTGTTGCTTTTTCCATATACACCTCAAAAAACGTCCGTTTCTGTTTGCAGCAATGACAGCACAGCATGGCTGCACAGTCAATAGAAACGCATTGTACTTCCGGCTGGACACAAAGAAGCCTTCTCATCACGGTGAGAAGGCTTCTTTGTTTACGGGTAAATTCGAGAGGGCGATTGATTTATCTTTTCACAGGCAAGCAATGATAAATCAATTTATGGAGGAAAGGATGGATGCCGTAGCTTTGCTTACCTTGATTGTATTATAACAGATTTGTATAAATCCGTCAAGAGGAAAATGCAAATTTCGGAGAAAATCAGCATTGTATCCAAGTTTCCGCTTAGATAGTTGTATAAACTGCTAACGGGTATACCGCGGGTAATTGAAAAACACCTTAAACAATGCCCTTTTTATACGCAGAATCATATTTTGTTCCGGCGGCTCCTGCGGCGTCTGTGCAATCTCCGCAGCAGCACAGAGCGGCAGCCTTGCAATCTCCGTCTGACCGCTTCTGTACAGCACGCTTCCGACCGGTTCGCCCTTCCTGACCGGCGCCGTCAGAAAGGGCGGCAGCAGGATCTGCACGGTGTATTCCGGCGGAATGCCGCGCCAGGCCGTCAGTGTCAGCGGCTCCCGGAGATACACCCGCAGCGCGTCGGATTCCCCGCCCTCCACAGGCACCTCCGGCAGTTCAGGCAGCGGCAGCGTACAGGGCATCGCGGAGGCAAAGCCGTAGTCAAACAGCGCCTGATGATCTGCCCAGTCATTCGGATCAAAGAGCGTCACGCAGATCAGCCGCCTGCCGTCCTGCTCGGCCGCACTGACCAGACAGCGCCCGGCATCATCGGTGAAGCCGGTCTTGACGCCGATCACGCGCTCATCCATCGAAAGTAGCTTGTTGGTATTCGTCAGCGTGCGCAGAAAGGGCGGCGCACCGAAGCAAACCCGCATATGCTGCTGACAGCAAATCGCTGCAAAATCGTCATTCCGGAGCGCCTCACGCGCGAGCAGCGCCATATCATGCGCAGAAGCGCCGTGTCCCTCCGCGTCCAGTCCGGAGGGCGTGGCAAAGCAGGTGTGCGTCATGCCGATTTCGGCCGCTCTGCGGTTCATCTGCTCCAGAAAGGCGGGAATATTTCCGGCAACTGCAACAGCCGCCGCATTGGCAGCGTCATTGCCGGAGGGCAGCAGCATCCCGGCGCAGAGCACGCGCTTGGTCACGGTGTCGCCCTCCTGCAAGCCCATGGACGAGCCCTCTGTGCGGATCGCCTCGCTGTCTACGGTGAACGGCATATCGAGCGCGCCGCTTTCCAGCGTCAGCAGCGCGGTCATGATTTTGGTCGTGCTGGCCATCGGGCGCTTTTCCTCTGCGTGATTCCCGCAGACAACCTGCCCGGTCTGCGCGTCCATGAGGACATACGCCTTTGCGGAAACCTCCGGCACATCTGCGGATACTCGCAGCACCGGCACCGTACAGATCAGTACAGCTGCCGCTGCCGCCGCAATTCTTCGGATCATTTTGATTCCCCCCTGCTGTATGGTATGCAGAAGCGGGCGCGGACAGAACTGCCGCATATGCAGAAAAAACCCTGTACGCTTGGCGCGCACAGGGCTATGCAGAAGGAATGAAGGAAGTGTATAAAAAGGGGATGTCGTAAATGATATGCAGGCCGGGCCTGCGAACGCCTCCGTTCCGGGGAATCCCGCCCTGCGCGCCTGACAACGCGCAGGGAAATGCAGAAGGAATGGAGGAGGATTGCTGCAAAATAACTGTGAAATGTCCGATGCCGAACCCGGCACCGGCGAACCCGGCGCTGCCGTCCGAACGGCAGCTTTCAAAACCGGCTGTGCTGTGCCGGCGGCTTTCTGCGATGTTCCAATCCATACCATCCATTCTTCTTTTCATCGCATTCAGTCGCCCGGCATCAGCCTGCCTTCCGGTTTCCGCACCAACATATCCCAAAGCTGTCATGTATTCTGAAGGGGAGTGTTCATGTCAGGTGATGCTGTCATGCTGTGCGGTTCTGGGTTCCGTTCACCCGATGTCAATATCATACCATAACAGCATCAAAATCGCAAAGCCCGAGAAAATGCCGTTCAGATTGCGCGTTCATGATACACGGCGTTTCCTCCGGATATCTCTGCTTTTCTCACTTTTTCACGAGTGGTCATGAAACGGATATTTTTCTGAAAAATGTTTGAAATCAACGAATCTGCTGGAAAAATATTTTTAATGTATACAGGATGCATTGAAACGCATTGGCCGTCAGATTTTTTCAAAAAGGATTTTGACGTATCTTCGAGGATTTTGCACCGAATCCCGCCGCGTGGAAAAATTTTTTTCGGAAACCCCTTGACAAATCTGTACTAACTGTGTATACTGTATATGAACAGTTGACAAGGAGGTGGATGCATGACTGTCTTCATAGATAACAAAAGCGGTGTCCCGATCTACGACCAGATCTATACACAGATCAAAGGCCAGATTATCAGCGGGGCGCTGCTGGAGAATGATCCTCTGCCGTCGATCCGGAATCTGGCAAAGGATCTGCGCATCAGCGTGGTGACGACCAAGCGCGCCTATGATGAACTGGAACGCGAGGGCTTCATTTATACGGTTCCGGCAAAGGGCTGCTTTGTCGCCCCGAAGAACACCGAGCTGCTCCGGGAGGAGCATCTGAAACAGATCGAAGCACATCTCACGGAAATCCGGCAGCTCGCAGCAGCCTGCGGACTGAGCCGTGCAGAGATTATCAGCATGTTCGACTATCTGGAAAATGACTGACGATGATTTTGAAAGGAGTATCACGATGAACGCGATCGAAATAAAAGGACTTAAGAAGAATTACAGGGATTTCAATCTCGGCCCGATTGACCTGACGCTGCCGCAGGGCTGCATTATGGGACTGATCGGCGAGAACGGCGCAGGAAAGAGCACGACAATCAAGGCGATGCTCGGTATGATCACTTCGGGCGGCAGCATCCGTCTGTTCGGGCAGGACATCGGCGGCGACGCTGCGGCACTCAAGCAGGATATCGGTGTGGTGCCCGATGAGATCGGCCTGCCGGAAATGCTGAACGCACGGCAGATCGAAAAGATCATGCGGGATACCTTCACAAACTGGCAGACCGACGTGTTCAACGACTATCTCAGCAAGTTCAATCTGCCGGAGAAAAAGGCATTCAAGGAATATTCCAAGGGCATGAAAATGAAGCTCGGCATTGCGATTGCGCTTTCCCACGAGGCAAAGCTGCTGATCCTCGACGAGCCGACCAGCGGCCTGGATCCGCTTGTGCGTGACGAGATCGTCAGCATTCTCAACGACTTCACCCGCGATGAATCCCGCGCAATCCTCATCTCCTCGCACATTGTCAGCGACCTGGAAAAGATCTGCGACTATATTGCATTCCTGCACAAGGGCAGAATGATGCTCTGCGAGGAAAAGGACCGTCTGCTGGAACAGTACGGCGTCCTGCACACGACTGCGGATGTCCTGAATGAGCTGGAGGACGGCGCGGTGATCGGCAAGCGCGTGACCGATTACGGCGCAGAGGCAATCGTAGACCGCGCAAAGATCCCGCAGACATTTGAAACACAGCCTGTTTCCATTGAGGAGCTGTTTGTCATCATGGCCAAGGAGGCATAACAATGAAAGGATTACTGAAAAAAGAGTGGTACGTGCTGTTCAACAAGCCCGTCATGCTCCTGCTGCCGATCATGATATTCATTATCATGGGGCTTTCCACCAAAAGCATCGCAATGATTCTGTATCTGCCGCTGTATGCGGGCATCCTGCCGGTGTCGCTGATTACAACTGACGAAACAAGCCGCTGGGAGCGCTTTGCGCTCGGGATGCCGTACAGCCGCAAGACGCTGGTTTCCGCAAAATACCTGATGAGCATTCTGCTCGTCATCGCCAGCACGCTGCTGACATCCGTGATGCTGCTGCTGTTCCTGAACAACGCATTCACCTTGCAGCAGAGCGTCCTGACCGTCGCGGCCATTGCAGCGGGCAGTCTGCTGCTGCCGTCCGTTCTGCTCCCGCTGAACCTGAAATTCGGCACGGCGAAGGCAAGACTTGCGCTCTTTGTCCTGCTGGCAATCTGCGGATCTGTATCCGCAATCGCACTGAATCACGAGGGCGAGGACGTCCGGTTTGACCTGTTCGCAAAAATCGCCGCATGGGGACTTAGCCCCGCGCTGCTGACTGTTCTGCTGCTCGCAGCCGCAGTCATCCTCATGTTCGTTTCATGGATGATCTCCGTCACAATCTACAAGCGCAAGCAATTCTGAATCACAACAAAATCTTTGCAAAGGGAGGTGACCGTATGAAAGCGCTGCTCCGGCTGAATTATTATATGATCGGAGGATATAAGATTGTGCTGGCGTTTGCGGCAATTCTGTTCTTCTTCCTCCTGCTTCCGATATCCCGCAGATTGGATGCATCCTTCACCGTCATTCTGTCACTCAATTTCGGAGCCGCCATCGGATTCACCCCGGTCGGAATCGAAAAAGCCGAATCCATGAGCCGCTGGCGCTCGTATGTGAAAACGCTGCCGTATACCCGTGAACAGCTCGTTGATGCGAAATACCTGTTCTCACTGATCAGTGCCGCTGCTGCTGCACTGCTCGGCACGGTCATGCTTCCGCTGCTGATGCTGCGAAATCCGGAAGCGATTTCCGCACTCACTTATGCACCCTCTGCGGCAGAGTTCTCCCTTATGAATGCAGCTTTGGCGGCAGCAATCGTCCTGTATGCAGCTGCCATCCACTATCCGTCGTATTTCCGCCGCACGGGCGGCATCGTTCTCTTCGCGGTCGGTTTTTCGGGTCTTATCTTTGGTTTCGGTTTCATTTTCTTTCCGAAATATATGATGGCGCTGAACCGCTGTGAACTGGAACCGCTGACGCCTTTTATGCGCTGCCTGCCGTATCTGCTGTTTGCCGTTTCGGCGGTCTGCTGTCTGCTCTCATGGCTGTACACCCGCAAAACGTACTGCCGCAGGAAAAGGAGGCGAGCCGCATGAAAGCACTGCTCCGGCTGAATTTCTATCTTTCCGGCGGATATAAGAATTTGCTGATCCTGGCTGCGATCCCGTTTCTTCTCTTGCTCGAGAATCACATAGTCGGTTCGGAACCTGACGTCGGATTCAGCATCCTGACGGTCGGCGCGATCGGCGTAACAATCGGAATCACGCCGTTTTCCCTGAACGCAGTGAAAACACAGAGCCGCTGGCAGACATATGCCAAAACGCTGCCGTATCACCGCGCACAGATCGTTGATTCACATTATCTGTTTTCTCTGCTGGATGCTGTATTTGCCGCGGTGGTCGCCTCGGCAGCCGTGTCTGTTCAGATGCTGCTGAATCCGGCACTGCTTTCCGGAACCCCGTACACGTCCTCGGCCGGGTTTTCGCTGATGCACGCAGCGGCAGCGGCGGCAATCACGCTGCATCTGGCCGCATTCCAGTATCCGCTGCACTTCCGGCAGCAGAGCAGCATCCGCTCATATTTCCTGTTTACCGCACTTTCCCTGCTGCTCCTGCTCCCGTATCTCCTGTATCTCACAAGGCACATGGATTTTTTCGGCACGGTCACAGTGTTGCCGGATACGCGCTGGCTGCCGCTTCTGATGCTTGCTGTTTCGGCGGCATGTTATCCGCTCTCATGGCTGATGTCCCGCAGATCTAACTGCGGCGCAGAAACGGAGGTGAACGCATGAAAGCCCTGCTCCGTACCGAATATATGCTTTCCGGTGGAAAAACCACGCTCTGCTGCGCACTCGGCTGCGGCATTCTGATGCCGTTTCTCCCGTGGTTCTTTCTGCTGATGTATTCCTCCATCCTGTCAATACTCCTGATGATCCTGCCGCAGATCATCAGTCAGATGCGCATGAAAAGCGGTCTGCACCGTTATTCGCTGGTTCTGCCGTATTCCCGCAGGGAAACCGTCCATGCGCGGTATCTGTTTTATCTGACACTTGCAGCGGTTGTGATTCTCTGGACCCTGCTGCTTTACGGTCTGCATGCCCTGCTGCATCCGAATATCGAGCCTGTGCCGCAGGATACTGCGCTTCTTTTTCTGCGCCTCGCGCTGCTCCCCATCGGACTTGCGGTCGTTTTGCCGCTGACGCTTGCGGCGGAGCGCTTTGACAAAAAGGCGTTCCTCGCAATCTGCTATATCTTGTTCTATTTCGGCATCATGTGGTATTTCGGCGGGGTTCTGCTGACAAGCATCCTGAACACGGATCTGAAACTGACCGCTGCCAACTTCGGCCTCGGCGTGCTCGCGGTACTGCTGATCCTGGCAGTGTCATTCGGCATTTCCCTTGCGGCATACTGCGGCGGATTCCGGCGGAAGGAGGCGGACGCATGAAAGGACTGCTCCGAAAAGAATTCTACATTCTCGGCGGAATCAAAACGCCGATCGGCATTGCTGCGATGTTCACAGCCGCACTGATTCTCAACTGGGACTTTGTGTATTTTACCACAGCGCTGGTCATTGTATGTCTGCCGCTCACGCTGTTCGCCGCAGATACGAAAGCACGCTGGTGGACATATTCCAAAACACTGCCATATTCCCGCAATCAGATCGTGGATGCAAAATACCTGACACTGCTCATCTGCATGAGTATGCCCGTGCTCGGGCAGCTGCTCCACACCGGCGTTAATCTGCTGATGCAGCGGAAAAGCATGCCGGTTCTGTCCGCGCCGTATCTGATTTTTCTGCTCTGCTATATCCCGGCATTCTGGTTCCCGGCGCTGTTCTGGAAAAAACGGCACGGTGCAAAATGGCTGGCGGTCATTGTCATCTGTGTCATCCTGACTGCCGCGATGCTGCCGCTGCTTACGATGCTGCCGACATTTGCGATCTTTGAATCGGCAGCCCGGAACGAGTCTGTGGTCACGACCTTCTTTTTCTTCGGAAAGGAGTATACACTGAACGAAGCGCTCCCGCTGATTCGCCGGGTGAAGCTGCTGCATCCTTTCGCGGGCGCGCTGCTGTACGCTTTTTCGTGGCTGCTTTCGCGCAAAATATATAGCCGCCGCGCCCGTGCACAGAAATCACGGGGAAAAGCGGTATCTCCGATGGATTGATAATGGGGCTCTGCCCCATACCCCGCCAAAGGGACACTGTCCCTTTGGAATCCCGCGATATGAAAAACAAAGTGATCCCATTTTCGATAAACAAAAACAGGCAGTTCAAAGCGAACTGCCTGTTTTTTGATTGTTAATAAAGTCGGTATCTCCGATGGAGTCAAAATGGGATTCTTAAGAGCCAGCAGCCCTCATTATGAATCATCGCGCAGCGATACCTTCATTTTACCGCTGGGCGGCTTCAAATTCCTTGGCGAGGTTTTTCAGGATCTTGGCGACGAACTGATCGACTTCCTTGTCCGTCAGTGCGTGATCGTCGCTGCGGAACCACAGCGAGAATGCCAGCGACTGCTTGCCTGCCTCAATCTGCTTGCCCTTGTACACATCGAACAGCTGCACCTTGCTCAGCGACTTGCAGGCGCGCTTCATGCAGGCTTCCAGATCTGCGCAGATGACGTCCTCACCGACCAGCAGGGCAATATCACGCTGCTCGACCGGGAATTTCGGCAGCATCTCAAATGCGACCGGCTTGTTCAGATACGGACGCAGCACCGTCAGATCCAGCTCGGCCAGACAGACCGCGTGCTCCGGTACCTCTGCGTCAGTCAGATCATGTGCCAGCATACCGATCCAGCCGATCTCCTCATCACCGAGCGAAACAACTGCGCTCATGCCCGGATGCAGGAACGGATACTTTGCCGGATCCTCCGGCTTTTTGTAGGTGAAGGTCAGGCGGAATGCCTCAGCCAGCGCTTCCAGCACAGCCTTGCCGTCAAAGAAGCTCAGCTTGCCGCCGTCGAACAGACCGATCGAAAGGGCTTCGCGCTCCTCGGGTTCGGTCGTCGGGTGCTCCTCTGCGGAATGATAGGTCTTTGCGACCTCAAACAGTCTGCCTGCGTCATTGCCGCGGCGGACATTGCGGATCACCGCATTCAGCATGGACGGCGCCAGAATCGTGCGCATGATCGAAAGATCCTCGGAAATCGGATTCAGAATGCGGATTGCCTGACGCTCCTTTGCATCCTGCGGGATGCGCAGCAGGTCGAGATCCTTCGGGGAGTAGAACGAATAGTGAATCGCTTCGTAAAGTCCCTGTGCTGCGAGCGTCCGTTTTAATTTCAGCAGGCTGTTCTGTGCAGCATTCCGGCCGCCGTTCGTGACAGACGCTGCTGCCAGGAAGGTCGGGGTGATGTGGCCGTAGCCGTACATGCGGATCAACTCCTCCGCGATGTCGGGAGCGTTCTCAATATCCTCGCGGTACGGCGGGATCTGCACGGAGAGCTTGTCGCCGTCGATAACCGGTGCAAAATCCAGATTCGTCAGGATGCGGAGAATCTCCTCATCCGGGACGGTGATGCCGAGCAGCGCATTGACCTTTGCAATCGAAACCGTCAGCGGGCGGGTCGCGGTCGGATCTGCGGAAACGGCTTCTGCAAAAGCGGAATCCGTCACGGAGCCGCAGCCGAGCTCCTCAATCAGATGCAGCGCACGCTTCAAGCCGAGCTGCGCTGCGTATTCGTCCACGCCCTTTTCAAAGCGCTGGGAGCTGTCGGAGTGCTGACCGAGCGCACGGGAGGTCTTGCGGACATTATCGCGCATGAACTTGGCAGATTCAAACACCACGTCTGCGGTGTCGTCCTTGATTTCGGAATTGAGGCCGCCCATGATGCCCGCGAGCGCGACCGGCTTTCTGCCGTCGCAGATCACGAGGTTGTTCGGATTCAGCTTGAATTCCTTTTCGTCCAGCGTGACGATGGTTTCGTCCTGCTTTGCTCTGCGGACGATGATCTGCTTTTCCTCCAGCTGGCGCAGATCAAATGCGTGCATCGGCTGGCCGATCTCTTTCAGCACGTAATTCGTAATATCAACGATATTCGAGATGGAGCGGATGCCGACCAGCGCGAGGCGGCGGCGCATCCATGCAGGGGACTGCCCGATCTTCACATTGCGGACATAATGCGCCTGATAGCGCGGGCAGAGATCCTTGTCCTCAACCGTGACCTTGAAGCCGTCAAGCGTTGTGCCGTCGGTCTTGTAGTCAACGGCAGGCATTTTCAGCGGCTTGCCGAGTGCGGCAGCGACCTCGCGGGCAATGCCCAGCACGCTCATGCAGTCCGGGCGGTTTGCGGTGATCGAAATATCGTACATCCAGTCATCCAGGCCGACCAGCGGCTTGATGTCCGCGCCGACCGGAGCATCCTCCGGCAGCACGAGCAGTCCGCAGTAATCTGCGCCCGGATAGAGATCCTCGTTCAGACCGATCTCGATGCCGGAGCAGAGCATACCCTGCGACTCAAAGCCCTTGAGCTTGCCCTTCTTGATCTTCATGGTGCCTTCGATTGTCACATGATCTCTCGCGGTCGCATAGACCTGCGCACCGACCAGTGCGGCGGGATATTTGCCGCCTGCCCTGACGTTGTCTGCGCCGCAGCAGATCTGGAATTTGCCGTGCTCGCCGCAGTCAACCTGACAGACGGACAGATGCGTGTCCGGAATCGGCTCGCACTGCTCGACCAGACCGACCACAACACCGGAGATTTCCGCGCCGAGCTCGGTCAGCGTTTCGACCTCAAAGCCGCAGTCAAAGAGCTTTGTTTCCAGCTTCTGCGGCGTGACATCAATATCAACGTATTCCTTTAACCAACTTAATGGAACGATCATCGTTATTAGTTCCTTTCATATATTTCTCGGAAAGGCTGCCGGACAGTCCGGCCTGCCTGCTTATTCGTGGAATTGCGAGAGTACGCGGACATCCGACTCAAACAGCATCTTGATGTTCGGGATGCCGTATTTCAGCATGGCAATGCGCTCGATGCCCATGCCGAATGCAAAGCCGGTGTACACATCCGGATCAATGCCGCAGTTTTCCAGCACCTTGCGGTTGACCATGCCCGCACCGAGCACCTCGATCCAGCCGGTGTCCTTGCAAAGACGGCAGCCCTTGCCGCCGCACTCAAAGCAGCTGACATCGACCTCGACGGACGGCTCCGTGAACGGGAAGTAGCTCGGACGCAGACGGGTTCTGACGCCTTCGCCGAACACATTGCGCGCAAACTCATCCAGCATGCCCTGCAAATCGCAGAGCGTGATGCCCTTGTCCACGACCAGACCTTCCATCTGGGAGAACATCGGGGAATGCGTTGCGTCGTCATCGGAACGGAACACCTTGCCCGGCGACAGAATCTTGATCGGCGGCTTGGTGTTCTCCATGACGCGGATCTGTCCTGCGGAGGTCTGCGTTCTGAGCAGCAGCTCCGGCGAAACATAGAAGGTATCCTGCATATCGCGTGCCGGATGATCCTTCGGGGTATTCAGCGCGGTGAAGTTGTAGTAATCGTTTTCGATTTCCGGCCCCTCGAAGATCGTGAAGCCCATGCCTGCGAAAATCTCAATCAGCTCATTCGCAATCAGGGTGTTCGGGTGCAGCGCGCCGCAGGCATGTGCGGATGCGGGCATCGTCACGTCGATCTGTTCGGCTGCGTTCTTCTTTGCGAGCTCGGCGGATTTCAGGCGGGCGTCCTGCGCGGTAAAGAAATCGAGTGCCCATGTTTTCAGCTCGTTGACGATCTTGCCGAAGGCGGGACGCTCTTCCGGTGCAAGATCGCGCATATTCTTCATCAGCGCGGAAATCTGACCTGTCTTGTTGTCAAGGTACTGCTTCCGGAGCTGATACATTTCTTTGGAATCGGTAATGGCAGCGGCGGCGGCTTCGATTTCGGCGCGCATCGCCTTGATTTGCTCTTCCATTGACGATACCTTCCTCTCTTTGATTTTTCGGAAAACTCCAACTTATAGTATACTGCAAAATGAAAAGATTGTCAAGCCTTTCACAAACATACTTTCACGCGGACAGAAAGGCGGAAACCGGCGGCGAAATACCGTCTTTTTTCAGCTTTCACCTTGACAAATCACTGTTGATATGGTACAATATAGCGGTGAGCAGACTGTGCAGCCGCGGCAGCGCTTTTTATGCTGACGAGGAAAGTCCGGGCATCACAGAGCAGGGTAACTGCTAACGGCAGCCGGGGGTGACCCCAGGGCCAGTGCAACAGAAATGAAACTGCTCCGCGCCTTCGGTGCGGTGCGATGGTGGAAAGGCGGGGTAAGAGCCCACCAGAGAATGCGAGAGCATTCTGCTGTGTAAACCCTACCCGATGCAACGCTGATTGGTGTGTCAGGTCATAACGTCTGCTCGGCGGATCTGATGCAAAGGCGGCTTGAGCGCTCCGGCGACAGAGCGCCTAGATAAATGGCTGCACCCGTTATCCATTCTTCCGAAGGAATAACAGGACAGAACCCGGCTTACAGGTCTGGTCACATCCGGAATGCCGATGCGCCGAAAACGCATCGGTTTTTCAATTCGCTTTTAACCAGAAAGGATACATGCTATGTCCAATAAACTGCTGACGGCGCTGCTTGTCGCGCTGATTGTTGCGTTCGGCATGGGCGTGCTCATGCTGATCCTCCCGCGCACTGCCAAGGAACAGGAAGAATCCTCGGAGGAATCCTCTCTGGCGAATACCGAGCTGCTGGTCGTCGCTGCGGATATGCCGGAGGGCATCAGCATTCAGGTGCCGGACGAATTCACCGAAACTGCCTCGCAGTATTACAAGAAATACTATGTCAAGGATGACGCCTCGATCATTATTTCCGGTGAGAAGATGGAGTTCAGCTATGCCGAGGTGGACAGCTATACCGAGTCCGTCGTGATGCAGTATCAGGAGGCAGTGGATGAGTTTGAGCTGATTTCTGACGAGTCGATCACCGTTTCCGGTTCGCACGCAAGGCTGCTGGAGTTCACCTACGCGATTGTCGGCTCCGAATCCCGGCAGGATCTGGAATGCACGACAGCCATTATGATGAAGGGCGACCGCGTCTATCTCGTCACCTGCAAGAGCAACCGCGAAAACTATGACAAGTACCGCGAGAAATTCCGCATGATCATGAACAGCATTCAGCTGACCGATGTGGACGGCCCCGCGCCGGAAAACAGCGGCGATGAGCCGGTCATGACCGTTCCGGCTGCGGAACAGGACGCATCGCAGCCCGATTCCGCGGCAGAAGATTCTGTTCAGCCCTGACAATAATCCGCCGGAGTATCCCGGCGCGGAATTGTCAAATTGCACAAAAGTGGGATAGCGAATCGCACGAACCTTACAATTTTTCAATTTTTTCCGAAAAGGGATTTGACAAATCAGCGATTTGTGGTTATAATATAAGAGGAATCGGTGTGCCCTGCGGTACACCGCATCCGCGATATGCAAATGAACCATGCGCCGGTTACCGGCGGAATGCAGCTGCCTTACCGCGAAAAAACGGCTTCCGCAGTTACGGAAAGGGGTCTTAATGATATGTCAAAAACGATAGCAGTTACGTCCGGAAAGGGCGGTACCGGAAAATCCTCGATCTGTGCAGGAATCGGCTACACCCTTGCAAAGCAGGGCAGCCGCACGCTCATCATTGAGCTGGACTTCGGTCTGCGCTGCATTGACATTATCTTCGGCATGAGCGGCCAGATCAAGCATGACCTGAGCGACGTGCTCACCGGAAAGGTTTCTGCGGTGGACGCGGTCGCCCGTGTGCCGATGGCGAGCAATCTGTTCGTCCTCTGCGCACCGAAGAACCCGTTCCTCAAGGTCACGGTGCAGCAGATCATTGACATCTGCCAGTCCGTCCGTAAATACTACGATTACATTATTATTGATACCGGTGCAGGCATCAATAACCATGTCTTTGATATTGTCGAGCAGGCGAACCTGATTCTTGTTGTCACGACGCCGGATCCGATCTGCGTGCGCGATGCGCAGATGATGTCTGATGAATTCTATGCGCGCGGCAACCGCCGTCAGCGCCTCATCATCAACAAGGTGAGCAAGAAGGCACTGGGCGCCGAGCTCGTGCGCGACCTCGACGAGATCATTGACACGATCGGCGTGCAGCTGATCGGCGTGATTCCCGAGGATTATCAGCTTGTCATTGCAACCGGCAAGGGCGAACCGATTCCTTCGACTGCACCGAGCCTTGCTGCGTTCGACGCGATTTCCAAGCGCCTGCGCGGCGAGCCCACACCGCTGACCGTTAAGATCGGTTAATCCGGTGCGGATTACACTGTATATTTTCTTCACAGAAAGGATGAACTATAAATGACAATAGCGCTGATTGCTCATGATGCCAAGAAGGAGCTGATGATCCAGTTCTGCACGGCTTATTACGCGGTGCTGAGCCGTCATGTGCTCTGTGCGACCGGTACGACCGGCAAGCAGGTCGCGGAGGCGACCGGACTGCCGATCAAGCGGTTTTTAAGCGGTGCGCAGGGCGGCGGACAGGAGATTTCCGCGCGCATTTCGTGTGACGAGATCGACGTGCTCCTGTTCTTCCGGGATCCGATCAATCCGAAGGCCAGTGAGCCGAATGACATGAATCTGCTCCGCCTCTGCGACGTACACAATGTTCCCGTCGCAACCAACATCGCAACGGCAGAGGCACTGATCCTCGCGCTGGAGCGCGGTGATCTGGACTGGCGTGAGATCGGAAATCCCACGGTCATGTGATAACTGAACCTGACTGATTGCCCCTCTCTTTATGAGAAAGGGGCAATTCTGCGTTTCAAAGGGGTGTGCATATGGGACTGGAAAAGGCGATTGCATCCGGCAAAGAGCACCGCAAAGCATACCGCGGCTGCCGGGCATGGGATCCGATGTGCCGCAATCACGGCGGCTGTACTTACTGCCTGAAAAGCCGTACCTACCGCACGCAGAAGGAACTGGAAAAGATCCGTTTTTCCCGTGATGACGCGGAAAACGAAAAAAACTGAGAGGACTTTGATTATGGCCAATTACCTGAAACGCCCGCAGGGCACGGAGGATATTACCCCGGAGCGTATCCGCAAGTGGTATACCGTTGAAAAGGTGACGAGAGATGTCGCGGAGAGCTTCGGCTTCTCTGAAATCCGCATCCCGACCTTTGAGCAGACGGAGCTGTTCCAGCGCTCTGTCGGTGAAACGACCGACGTCGTGCAGAAGGAAATGTATTCCGTCATTGCAAGAGAAACCAAATTCACCCTGCGTCCGGAGGGCACGGCCGGTACGATCCGTGCGATGCTCCAGAACGGCATGCTCGCGGAGGCACTGCCGCAGAAGGTGTTTTATCAGCTGTCCTGCTTCCGCCACGAGCGCCCGCAGGCCGGCAGACTGCGCGAATTCCACCAGTTCGGTGTGGAGATGGCCGGTGCCGCTTCGCCGTATGCGGATGCAGAGGTCATTCTGCTCGGCAAGACCGTGCTTGACCGCCTCGGCATTCAGAACATTGTGCTGAACCTGAACAGCATCGGCTGCCCGACCTGCCGTGCGGCCTATCAGCAGGCGCTGAAGGCGTATTTTGAGCCGCACAAGGAGCAGCTCTGCGAAACCTGTCAGGAGCGTCTTGTGCGCAATCCGATGCGGCTGCTGGACTGCAAGTCGCCGGAGGATCAGGAGATTGCAAAGGATGCGCCTGTCATCCTTGATTATCTCTGCGATGACTGCAAGGCGCACTTTGAAGCGGTCAAATCGCACCTGACGTCCATGGGCGTGGAATACGTCATCAACCCGAAGATCGTCCGCGGCCTGGATTACTACACCAAGACCGTGTTTGAGTTCATCACGACGAGCATCGGCGCACAGGGAACCGTCTGTGCGGGCGGCCGCTATGACGGACTGATTGAACAGCTCGGCGGACAGAGCATTCCGGCGCTGGGCTTCGGCATGGGACTGGAGCGCCTGATCCTCACGATGGAACAGCAGGAGCTCGGCTTCATGGACGCAAAGGTCTGTGACGTCTACTTTGCGCCGATGGACGATGCCGCAAGACCGACGGCGTTGCAATATGCGAATGCGCTGCGTGAAATGGGCGTCCGTGCGGAGTTCGATCTGATGGATCGCTCGTTCAAGGCACAGATGAAATATGCAAACAAGCTCGGTGCGAGGTATCTGGTCGTGCTCGGCTCCAATGAGCTGGAGCAGGGCAGCGGTCAGCTCAAGAACATGATTACCGGAAAGCAGACGCCTGTCCGGCTGGATTCGGCAGAGCATTTTGCAGAGGATTATTCCGGCATTTCCCTTGCGGATCTGTTTGAAACAGAGAGCTGACAGACCGCAGCCTGATTTCCTGATGGAGAGAACAAAATGAAAGAGATCATGCGTCAGATCTCCGAATTTCTGCGCGGCGGCTTTTTGGTGCTGCTGGTGCTTGCGTCTGCGGCACTCGGCGTGTACCGTCTGGTTAAGCTCCAGATCGTTGCGGCAGAGGAGGAGAGTCAGCAGCATATCGTGGAGAATGTGTATACACAGGTCATTCCCGCAACGCGCGGCGAGATTGTGGACTGCACCGGCTCCCCGATTGTATCCAACAAGATCGGCTATAATCTCGTGATCGAAAAGGCCTATTTCCCCGATGACAACAAGGCGGGCAATGCGGTGATTTTCCGGACGGTCGAGCTGCTGCGCGAGGCGGGCTATGACTGGAACGATACCATGCCGGTTTCCAAAATGCAGCCCTATGTGTTTGAAAATGACCGTGAACGCGATGTGGCCGAGATGAAAAAGAATCTGCGCCTCAACAAGTATGCGGACGCGGGCAACTGCATCGAAAAGCTCTGCGACGATTACGAGATCGGTGAGGAGTACAGCGAAAAGGACAGGCGCATCATTGCGGGCATCCGCTACGAGATGCTCCTGCGCAGCTTCTCCATGTCCAACGTGTTCTATTTCGCCAACGACATTGACCTGAAAACGGTCACGCGGATCAAGGAGCTTCGCGTGACACTCAGCGGCGTCAACATCGTCGAGGAGGCGATCCGCACCGTTGAGAACGGCACGGTCATCCCGCATGAGATCGGCTATGTCGGCCCGATCTATTCGCAGGAGGAGTTTGAAGCGCTCAAGGAGAACGGGCATTCCGATTATGCGCTGTCCGATGCGGTCGGCAAAACCGGTTTAGAGCTTGCCTGTGAGCCGGATCTGCGCGGCATCAACGGAAAAAAGGAAATCACCGTCACGAACGGCGATGTTTCCTCGGTTGTCATCTCGCAGGAGCCGGTCGGCGGCAAAACGATTCAGCTGACCGTCAACAGCAAGCTGCAAAGCAGTCTGCAAAAGCGGCTTGCGGATCACTGCGAAACGCTCCGGCGGACGGACTACGAATGCCGGAATGCGTACTGCGGTGCGGCTGTTGTGCTCGATACGAAGGACAACGGCGTGCTCGGCATGGCAACGCTTCCGAGCTATGATCTTGCGGATCTGCTGGATAATTATAACAAGGTTGCGGAGCAGGAAAATTTCCCGCTGATCAACCGCGCCACGGACGGCCTGTACCGTCCCGGCTCCACGTTCAAGACCATCACCGCGACCGCCGGTCTGGATACAGGTACAATCGACGGAAACACGCAGTTTTACTGCGATACCAATTACAAGTATATCGACACCTGGTTCCACTGCACGGGACATCATGAGAATATTGCCGTGACGCGTGCACTGACCGTTTCCTGCAATATCTTCTTCTATGAGCTGAGCACGCGGCTCGGTCTGGACGTGCTGCTCGATTATGAGCGGATGTACGGCCTCGGCGCACCGCTCGGGCTGGAATCCGGCGACAGCGGCGGCTATCTTGCCTGCCCGGAAACCTACGAAAAGCTCGGCCTTGACTGGTACGTCGGCTGTCTGGTGCAGGCGGCGATCGGTCAGTCGGAGATTCAGGTGACACCGCTGCAAATGGCGACCGTCGCCTCGACCATTGCGAATGACGGCGTGCGCTATAAGCCGCATCTGATCAATTCCTACTGGAATAACACAATGACGGAGCAGCTCTCCGTCAAGGAGCCTGAGATTGCGGCCACCGTTGCGCAGAACAACGCGCAGGAGGTTTACTACTATATCGAGCAGGGCATGATCGGTGCGGCGCGTACCCCGATGCTGCCGGAATATGACCTGAACAACCTCGGATTTGACGTTGCGCTCAAAACCGGTACGCCGCAGTCACCGCGCGGCACGGATACCTTTGTCATCGGCTATGCGCCGGCGCAGGATCCGGAGATTGCATTCTGCGCGATGATCGAGGGCGGCAAAAACGCGAAGTTTCTGGTGAAAGGGATTCTGGAGGATTATGCGGAATGCTATCCGGAATCGAAAATCGGACGAACCCTGCGCGGCAGGAGCATCTTACAGGAGCAGCCATGAATATTCAGATTTTCGGAAAGAGCAAATGCTTTGATACCAAAAAGGCAGAGCGCTTCTTCAAGGAGCGGCATGTCAAATATCAGTCGGTCGATCTGCCGTCCAAGGGGATGAGCAAGCGGGAGCTGGAAAGTGTGATCCGCGGTGTCGGCGGGTTGGAAAACCTGATTGACACCAAGCACCCCGATGCAGCGCTGGTGCAGTATCTGCTGCCGGATGCGCAATTTGAGAAGCTGCTGGAGGATCCGACGCTGCTCCGCACGCCGATTGTGCGGAACGGCCAGAAGGCGACTGTCGGAGAAGCCTCTGCCGTCTGGAAGCAGTGGCTGACCGAGGAGTAAAGATGTATCTCCGACGGATTCAGAATGGGGCGCTGCCCATACCCCGCTTAAGGGACATGTCCCTTAAGAATACCCTGATTTAAAGAATAAGCAAATACGTTCTTTGACACAAAATAGGGCCTGGGGATACGTCCCCGGCAGGAGTTTGAGGGCGGCGCCCTCATTACAGATTATCGCGCAGCGATACCTTTTTTCCACAAGCCGACGGGGCGCTGAATTGTCTTTCAGCGCCCCGGTTCTGTATCTGCACAGTGAAAGCGGCAGATCCCGTATTGACCGTCTGCGGGGCATTTTCCCGCCGATTCCCCGAAAAAAGCACAAAATCTTACACAGATGCTTTTGCAAATGTCTTTACTTTTTCAACAGAATGTGTTATAATGATCTTGCAGAGGAGGGATGCTGCATGGACAAAAAAATGACAGCCGTGATCGTTGCTGCGGCTGTACTCTTTATTCTGCTGGCGGTATTTGCCGGAACGCGCAGCAAATCAAGGCCGGAGCAGAACATCTTGCAGGAGCCGGAGCAGGAATTCAGCATGCAAATCGCGGAGGATGTCAAGCCCGCAACGCAGGCGCCGGAAACGCTCCCGGTTCTGACGACAGCCGCCGAAGCGGCCGGTACTGAGAAAGAAGCCGCGGCTGAGCAGACCGAAAAGCCTGCCGCGACGACAAAGAAAAAGAAGAACAAAAATAAAACCACAACGACAACTGTCACGGCGGATGACTACATCACTGCGACGGAAACACTCGCGGAAACCGAACCGCTGACCATTGACGTCACGATTGACAGGGACGGTGTCTATACCACAAAAGACGACGTTGCGCTGTATATCTATACCTACGGAGAACTGCCGTCCAATTTCATCACGAAAAAGGAAGCGCAGAAGCTCGGCTGGGAGGGCGGCTCGCTGGAGCCCTATGCACCCGGCTGCTGCATCGGCGGATCGAGCTTCGGCAACTACGAAGGCAAGCTGCCGGAGAAAAAAGGCAGGACGTATACCGAATGCGACATTGACACGCTCGGCAAAAAATCACGCGGCGCAAAGCGGATCGTTTTTTCCAATGACGGTCTGATTTACTATACCGGCGACCATTACGAAACCTTTGAATTGCTGTACGGGGAGGAATAATGCCATGACTGTGACAATCGACTGCTCAACCATTCTTGAAAATGCAGATCTGCACCGCGTCTTTTCCACGCAGCTGCATCTGCCGGGATTCTACGGCAAAAATCTGGATGCACTGCATGACTGCCTGACCTCTCTGCCGCAGAAAACCACAATCAATCTGCTGCACACGCAGAGCCTGATCGACAATCTGGGGCCTTACGGCAGAGCTGCGATTTCTGCGATTGCCCACGCGGAGCGCGAAAATCCCGAACGGCTGCGCGTCAACATGCGCTGAGCAGGGGACACGGCATGTTTCGCGTTGAGACCGGTCAGATTATATATTTTGACGGCACAAAGGAATATGTATTCCCGGCACATGCGGAGCACGCGCGTCCGTCCCTGCTGGGACTGGGCATCAGCGCGGGCGGCAGGCACTGGTCAAGCCGGGATCCGGATATCAGGCTGGAAAAGCATGTCAGCGTTCAGGACGCGGCGGCTGGAACAGAATGACGGCGAACGGCTGTATTTTGCGGCCTCTATGTATTATTGCACGGACAGGGAAACATGGTGGTCGGACACGGCTGCTGCTGCCGAAAGCGGGCTTCAGACCTATCTCATGCGAAAGCAGGATCAGAACGGCAGATCATAAATCAGATTTCAGTGCTGCACCGGCATCACGGGCTTTTGTTCCGTGATGCCGGTGCTTTTTGCGTTCTGATACCAGCGCGCAGAGAAATCTGCAAAATAAATGTGAACTTTTATAAAATATATTGAAATTCTGATAAATTTGTGGTATAATAATATATACAAACCGTTTGCCAGTCATGCAGAAAGGAGCTGTTATGACGCTGTATCAGATCCCCGGGATCATGGAACTGATCCGGAATGAACTGCCGGGAGATGTCCGGCAAAAGAGCCTCGTTCAGAAAATGGAAAACCTGTTTGTGACCTCCTATAATCAGTCGTATCTGACGGATTCGCACCGGAACAGTACGGATCTGGTTGACAGGGTCTGGCTGTATGCAAGCCTGATTGACGCGGCACTGAGCGAGAAAACCAAATATATGCCGGAGCGGTACGGCTGCAAGAACGAGTGGGATACCGCTGTTCGCTGGCTGAAATTTGAGCTACGGCAGAAGAAGCTGTTTTCCGGCCGCATGATTCACGATGTCGCCGGGCTTTGCAGCAGAGCGTCTGCATCGCTGGACTGCCTGAAACCGGAATCCTGCGGGCAGTCGCTGGTCGGGTGGATCCGGAAAAACGGGGAGAGCCTCACCGATCTGTATGAGATCGTGAGCGATCTGCGCTTCCGGCTCGGGGAACTGGCTGAAACCTATCAGCGGTATCAGTATTCACTGGAACCGGACTGAGTGAACATGAACGATCAATGATTTCCGGCACCGTTCTTTCGCGGTGCCGGTTTTTGATGATATTCCGCAGGATTCTTCTTAAATGATTGACTTTTTTTCTTCTGTATTGTATAATATGAGTAAGAGAAAGAAAAATAATGTAGGATAACTTTGTGTTATCTTGCGGGCTTGGGGTGATCGTTATGCACAGTGATGACGAACTGTATCAGGCGTTTCTGGACGGGGATACCGCGGGGCTCGACACGCTGGTGCTGCGGCACAGGGAGCGTCTGATTGCATATCTGAGCTCGATGCTTCACAATGCTGAGGACGCTGAGGACATGGCCATGGAGGCATTTGCGCGAATCATGGCGAAGAAGCCGCGGATCGCGGAGGGCAATTTCCGCGCCTATCTCTATCAGACAGCGCGGCATCTGACCTTCCGGTATCTGCGGAAATACCGCCTGGAGGACATCCGCATAGAGGATCTCGACATCCCGGATTCCGGGACGGCGGAAACCGTTGTTATGGAGGCGGAGCGCAGCCGGATCCTGCACAGCTGTCTTGGAAAAATGGAATCCGGTGTGAAGGAAGCGCTCTGGCTGATTTATTTTGAGGACATGAGCTATGCGCAGGCCGCAAAGATCATGCATGTGACCAGCAAGAAAATCGACAATCTGCTGATGAAAGGAAAACGTCTGCTGCGTGCAGAGCTGGAAAAGGAGGGGATTACCGATGCAGGATGAGTCGCAGTTCCTGGAGCGCGTGCATCAGCGCGCTGCCGAAATCGAAAAGCAAAGCGTCCGGCGCAGAATCCGTGTGATTCAGTCAGTGTCTGCGGCGGCCGGTCTGGCGGCTGTCATCATGATGGCACTGATGATGCCGAAGGTTCTGCCGGAAACCGAATTGAATCCGGTGACCATGCAGGCGAGTGTTTTCTCCGGAAGCCGCAGTCTGGGGTATATCGTTGTCGGGGTGCTCGCGTTCATGCTCGGCGCAGGCGTCACGCTCCTGTGCCTGAAGCTCCGGCAGTATTTCGTGAAACAAGAGGACAAGCATGATCGAAACCGTTGAAAATGCCGCGCAGCTTGCGGTCGTCAGCATTTGCGGCGGTGTTTCGCTGTATCGCGCCATCCGCAGGCGCTCACGGCTCTGGGTGCTGATGACGCTGTTTTACGGTACCTTTCTGCTCGGACTGCTGTACTGGCTGCTGTATCTGCTGTTTTACGGCTTGACGCCGCAGTTCCGTTATATCTCCGAGATGAGCTGGTATACCGCGTATGTGTTTTTGTTTATGATTCTGCAAACCATTGCCGATCCCGGGGAGCGCAGTGTCCGGAAGCGGTCGCTGCTGCTCTGTCCCGTGTTTGCAGCGGGCATGGCCGTGCTGTATATGCAGTTCAGTTCCTGGCTGAGCAATATCTGTTCAGCGGCGATCATGAGCCTGCTGATGTACCATGCTGCCCGCGGGCTGATCTATCACCGGAAAAAGCCGCAGCACGGAGCATGGAGCGGTTTTTATCGCCTGATGCTGCTGTTCTGCGCATCGGAATACCTGATGTGGACGGCGACCTGCTTTTACTGGTCGGAAACACTGGAAAATCCGTACTTCTGGTTTGATATTCTCCAGACGGTCTGCTTCTTTCTGATCCTGCCGGCAGTCGAACGGGTGGAGCAGTCTGCAAAGGCGGTGGCGCAGACATGACATATTACATTGAGAATATTTACATCTGTCTGGCGGCGCCGCTGCTGGTTTCTGTGTTGTATCTGCGCGGGAAAAAGCAGGCTTCCATGATCTTTCTGCTGGTCGGGATGACCGCCTGCCTGCTCTCATCCTATATCAGTACGTTTGCGGCTGCCATTCATCATACGACGCTGGTGATGGCCTCGGTGGAGATTACGCCGATCATCGAGGAGAGCATGAAGCTGTTTCCGATTTTGTTCTATCTCATGGTGTTTGAGCCGAAAAAGGAACAGGCTGCCGATGAGGCGGTTGTATCCGCAATCGGCTTTGCGACCTTTGAAAACGTCTGTTATCTGCTGACAAACGGCGCGGCCAATACGCTGCATCTGATCATCCGGGGACTGGGAACCGGCACGATGCATCTGGTCTGCGGCATGATTGTCGCGGTCGGGCTGCTGACGCTGTGGGATCGGCTCTATCTGCGGATTGCTGGAACCATCGGGCTGCTGTGCGTCGCAATGACCTACCATGCGATTTACAATCTGCTTGTGACACAGGGCGGAGCTGCGGCGGGAATCGGGTATCTGATTCCGATTGTGACCGCGGGATTTATGCTGGTATTCCGCCGGAATATCTATAAGTTTCTGAAAATATCATAACAAAAACCGGAACCCTGCGGGGCTCCGGATATTTTTTTCAAAAAAATTTAGGAGAATCGGTTTTTCAGGTATCTGTATATATGGAGTGAGAAATGCACTTCGGTTTTGTTCAGGGAGAATTCAGCGGAAAGGAGGGTTTTGATGCGTTCGGCAGCATTCTTTGTCAGTGAGGTTCATCGCCGGGCAGAAATACTGCGCAGGAAACGCGAAAAAAAGCAGATCCTGCTTCTGACTGCGGTCAATGTCTGTCTGCTCGTGTTCCTCGGGGCGATGATCGGTACGCCGCACCGGATTTCAAGAACCACAATGGCCGGAACGTCGCTTCTTGACGACAGCGTCGGCGGATATGTGGCGGTTGCCGTTCTGTCTTTTATGCTGGGCGCAGCGGTTACGTTTTTTCTGCGGGAGCATCTGAGGAAAAAGGCTGCCCGCCGATCAACTCCGGAGAACAAAAACAATCAGACCTGATACGCAGACGCGGCCCCTCTCTCCTGCTGCACAGATTGTGCCTGACAACGGAAAAGCAAACGAAGCAGCGCGCTGTTCCCGAACCTGCACACACAGCCGGGCAGCGCAACCCGGAATACTTGCCGTATACAATGATGCAGGCAGCAGAAATTTTCGCGCCGGTACAGGTCACCGCAGCCGGGACGAAAGCGCCCGGAAGCCGTCAGCTCCGGGGCGGCATCCCCACAATGCCGCGCCCGGTACAGGTAACAGTCCCCACAGGCTGTTTACCGCAGCAAGGGTGAAGGCTTCCCCACAAAGTCACACACCCGAATCCGAATTGTTTTGAATCACAAACCTGAAAAACACTCCGATCATTACGGCATCCGCAGATCATGACGCTGCGGATGCCGTGATGCTTTTGCGGGCATTACAGCAATTCTTTATACAGCGCAGTTCTGCGATCCTGCAATGCCGGAAAGCGCTGCCGGAACCGGCCGGCTTCGTCCCGGATTTCGCAGAAGAGAAGCCCCTCCTGCCCGAGCAGGCAGTCAACGGTTTCGCCCTCCGGATTGACGGCTCTGCTGCTGCCGTTATAGTGCAGCTTTTCCTGGTCGCCGACGCAGTTGATCCCGAGCACCCAGCTTTGATTTTCCAGCGCGCGTGCTTCCAGCAGCTTGTTCCAGTGTGCGATGCGCGCTTCCGGCCAGTTTGCCGCAACGACCAGAACCTCGGCCTCTGCGGAAACCGCCCGGAAGATTTCCGGGAACCGCAGGTCATAGCAGATAAACAGGGCGAATGTGACGCCTGCATACGTGAATACTGCGGTTCGGCTTCCGGCTGCAAAATAGTTGTTTTCTCCGCCGTATGAGAACGGATGAATCTTGACGTAATCCGCAAGTACCGCACCGGTTTCATCGGCAACGGTATAGTGATTTTCGCCCTTGTCCGCAGTTTTCTTCACCCAGCCGAACCCGACTGCAATGCCGTATTTCTGCGCATACTGCCGGATGATGCGGAGCGTTTTGCCGTCTGATTCGCCGGTGACAGATACCTGCATCGAAAAGCCGGTGAACGACATTTCCGGAAAGAAGATGATCTGTGCATGCTCCTTTGCCGCTGCTGCGATCATCTGCTCCGCTTTCAGCAGATTCTGTTCCTTTTGTTCCCATTCAATGCGGAATTGACATAATGCCGCTTTGATCATGCGTTTCTCCTTTTACCGCCGATTCTCATGCTGCCGACCAGAATTACATTATTGCTCATGCTTCGCACTCCCTTGCAAGTTTATTGTCATCCTCTTCCAACGCTGAGCGCAGCCTCAATCGCCATGACAACGGCTAGTACCTCGGCTTCATTCTGATCATCCGAAAACTCTATTTCGCAGCAATTCCCCTGATCGAGCTCACTGAGCGGAACATGCGCGATCTTTTTCAGCGCCTCGTACAATGCATCCTTATGCCCTTTGCTGAATTCAACCATT
>JAEEGL016536083.1_pt1 | contig 36640 bp, 46 predicted proteins | sample 9134231 | NCBI WGS metagenome assembly JAEEGL01 (sample SAMN16246548, study PRJNA631951) | gut metagenome | biome: gut microbiome; feature: rumen; material: fiber-attached | host: Bos | place: Iran: Karaj | collected 2018-10 | reverse complement strand
TTTGAATGTACAGCCTGTTGCCCTTCGTAAAACTTCCATCTAGCCGTTCTTACAGTATCACCATGAGCTTGCGTAAAAGATGCGTCTTCTGAAATAGACTTTTGATTGTATGGATTTGATGGCGTGTAAGACGGCAACGATATGGATAATGTAGGCGTGGATCGAGTAATAAAATAGCTCGGAGATGTCTGCGTTATTGATTCATCAAGTGTAGACCCCCACCATTGAGTTATCAGAATCTTATATCCGTTAGCATATCCGTTAATAATACCAGCAGATGATAATTGTGCCGCCGTAATATCGGTAGCGTTGAAAGTCTGCATGTTCCCGTTTCTATCGTTCCCATAAAACGGACTCGTCAGAGTTACCTTTCCCGTATCGAGCAATTGTGTGCTATCCGTATCATTCTTCTGTATGACGATTTCGTAAGCCAGCATCGGTGTGTCACCAGAGACTTGCCACGAAACGGTAAGGGGGAGCGTAGCGTCAACTACGCCCTCTCCCACGCCAGAAAGAGTAGATGGTATAACATTTATAGGCTGATTTAACATTTCTTTATATCGCCTTTCCTTAGTTTGCGTAAATCGGCAGAACAGACAAGATTTGAGACAGAGGCTTGTCCATCATGTCATTGCCAATCTTGATTCCGTTGATATAATATGTGTTTCCAATGATGCTTGATGTGCTATTCGTACTGTACAGGCTCGTGCCTTTCGCGTTAGTATCGGAGCGTGTCAATCCCATTATTTGTGCAAGAGTGTTTGGCGTAGAACCGCGCAATCCATTAGCTGACAATAATTTTGCTGTCGTTTCTCCGTCAAGAGGCATTCCATACGTTCCGTTCGCAAGATTTTTCTCGTATTCTTGAATTGCCGCTATAAGTTCTTTTATTTTTCCAGCAGTATCTCCGCCAACGCCAAGCTGTTTTATGAGCTTTTCTACGTCAACATCTTTTTCTTCGCTCTCTTGTGCGGCTTTTACTATTTCTTCCCAATGATCTTCAAGTCCTTGGTACTCTTCCTTCAGCTTTTCCTTGAGGTCTTCTAAAGCATCAATCTGTTTCTGATAATTTTGTTCAGCGGACTCTTTTGCGTATGCGTCCTGTGCTTCCTTGAGAGCCTTTTCCGCTTCGTAGACAGCCTTTTGGTCTGCCATTAGCTCCCATTGCCCAGTTTCCTTGTTAAAGTACCTGACGGTGCGCTCGTTTTTAGCTTCTGTCAGCTTCTTTTCGGCTTCAATGATTTTAAGCTGAAGCTCTTCAAGTTTGTTCTTGTCCTCAGCGACATCGTGTGCTTTCTTTAGTTCATCTATTTGCTTGTCAATCGCTTTAAGCTGTTGGTCAAGAGCTTCCTTTGCTTTTTTTAGTATCTTTTCTACTTGTTTGCCGATTCCATCCAGCATTTCGCTCACGCTCTTTGAAGAGCTTTTGCGAGATGATGAATCGTTTACTGGAATGCCGCCAACTCCGACAGTTCCGCCCATTGGAAATGCGCTTATCCCACTTCTCGTAAGTATCTCACGCGTCTCTTTTGCATTGAATACTCTTGCCCCAACAGGAAGATTCGTAATTGTCGGCTCGCCGCCGCCAGCAATCCACGCACGACCATTCGCAGATATAATCTCAGCACCGTCTCCATCGTTTACGAGAGACAGCCCGCCGCGAGCAGAGTCTGTGCCAGATGCGTTCGATTGTAGTCTATAAGCAAAATCATGCGCGGTGTCAAGAATCTTATCAACAAGTGTATGTGATCCTCTTCTTGACGGCGATCCGATTGTCGGATTATTTTCATTCTTATATTTTACGCCGATGTAAATTTCCGTTCCGTCAAGCTGTTTGATAACCCCCATAACATCGTCGAAGAACTTATCAACATTGCTTGTGAAGACGAACTCTATTTCCTTGTTGTCTTCTGTTTCTTCCTTAATCTCAAGAACTTTATCAACAGTCTCGTTAAGGTTCTCTGGCTCTTTGATTTTTATCGTAGGGTCGGCTTTAGCCATCTCGCGCAACGCTTCGACAATCTGGTAGATTTCGCGCTCGGTTTTTCCAGATTGCGCGAGGTCATTGATGACTTTCGTAAGATTGACTTGCCCATCCCAAGCATCAGCGTCTACAACGTGCAGTAATTCGAGGAGTTCTTCTCGCGTATATGTTACATTGCTCTTGAAGGCATCAAGCGCATCGACAAACGACCAAATTGTTTCCTCGGAGAAGCCCGTAACCGCAGAAAGACCCTTCACGTCCTTGACAAGCAGACTGAAAGTACCCTCATCGTCACCAATCCCGTCTATAACATCAACGAAGTCTTTATAAACGTCCTTGTTGTCCCGAATATAATTTGCAAATCCAACAGCAAAGTCTGTAGCGTCCCCAAGAGATGCCGCGAACAGTTCGCTCTTTAGATACTCTCCAGCTTTCTCGTAGTTGTATCCCCACTCGCGCAACATAGACTGCGGTATAATCATGTCTACCGCCGCCATATATTCGTTTGTTCCTGTCAGTCCTTTGTCGAGCAAATCGACCGCCTTTTTGTATGCCTCTGCAATCGACTTGTATGTATCGCCCTTCTCTCCGCCCTTTAGTGCTTCTTTATATTTCTCAAGAGACTTTGTTGCTTTTTCGAGTTTGGTAGATAAGCCCTCTACCGCCCTTCCTGTGTCCTCTGCGGTCTTTCTGACTGTATCTTCGCTATCAGTCAGTTCATTGTTAAGCCCCTTGAACTTCTCGTAAAGATACTCGAAAATGGGATTACCCTTGAACTCTGCGAGATCATCTTCTGTTGCCAAATCGAAAAACTCTTTGTAAAGTTCGAGAACTTTTGATATAGGCTCTTCAAGCATCGTGATTACTTTCGATGCTGTCATAAAAGCATCTGACGATTTGTCTAAATCTTTGCGATACTCTATGAGCTTATCATAAAACGCAAGTATGTTTGCAAGCTGTTGGTTCTCATCTCTTCCAAACAGATCATTTGTTGTCGCGTCACGACCATACCGCGTTCCGTAAAGGCGGTTATACATTGTGATAACTTCCCTCGACGGAACTGACGAGTCACCCAAAAATGTGCTGTGGAGAGGTTCGTCTATTTCCTCAATAGCGTCACGAAGCCCAGCAACGAGATCGACCTTCTTTGCTTTCAACGCCGCATCTGTGCTTTTTTCAATCGCCTCGGTTAGATCGTCGTATCCACCTTTTGCTGTTTCAGTCCAAACTCCCTCATCTTTGAGTTTTTGTATAATAGCATCCTGAGCGGCTTCGTATTCCTCGCGTGATGTTTTTCCTTCCTCAAATCCGACTTTTAGCTCATCGTATTTCTTTTTGAGTTCAAGAAGTTCATCCGCTTCGGACGCGGCGGACTTGGCGGCTTCTATAGACTTCTGCCTTCGTTGCTCTTCCGCCTGTTTTGCATTATTGATCGCAATTACAATCAAGGAGAACGCAACCGCCGCAGAAGCAATAGCTATCTTAGCAAGTGATGCCGCAAGAGTTGTTTTTTCAAGAGCATTATTAAACGCTTCTGTTCCTACCGCACCAGCTTTTGATGCGGTTCTATAGTTTGCAAGCGTTATTATAAGGCTCTTAAACCCCCCGCCAATTGCCTTAATGCTATAGTGTAGCTTGCTAAACCACCCTATTATCCGCGTGATGTTAAGGGCAACGAATGTAGTTCCAAGTATTGCAAGAGCGTTTCCTATGTTTCCGATACCAGATACAATCCAGTTAATTGCGTCGAGAATCCACTTGATCGCGTCGGAAGACAAGGTGTCTGCAATAAACTTTGTAAATGTATTCTTTAACTGATTGAGCTTTACTTCCCAAGACTGAAGAGCCTTATCAACATCCTTATCGACAGCACCTATAGCGTTCCCCATGTCGCTCATCATTTGAGTGTACATACCAGAGTAGTTCTGTATAAGCGTTAGGAGCTGTGACGAGCGAAGTTTTCCGCCCAATTTGCTTGTTAACTCTGCGAGCTTTGCTTCTGTTAAAAGACCGTCCTCATATGATTTTGCGAGCGCACCGATTGCTTCCATCGGGTCAATAAGAGAACCAGTAGCTTCAGCGGCTTTTACAACTTCTGGCGCATACACCTTTAATGCGTCTTGCAAGCTATTGATTTCTTCGACAGTCCACGTTACACCTTCGTCTATTTCTGTCGTTGTATCTTTAATAATCGACAGTATCAACGCCCTCATTGCGCGGGCGGCTTCTGAGCCGCTCCTCTGTGTAACAGCGGTGATTGTACCAAGAGACGCAATCAACTCGTCAATAGACATGTGAGCTTGTGCGGCAACTGGCGCAACGATACCCATGCCTTGCGCTATCTTGTCTACCGATGTCGCATATCTGTGGTCGATAACAGTCATCTTGTCCATAACTGCGGACAAGTCCTTCATGCTACCGTTAAGATTGTACGCTTTATCTGTCGCAATTAGAAGCTGGTTTGCTGTTTCCGCAGAAACCTGACCAGCGATTTGCAACTTTGAAGATAGTTCTGCCAAGTCCTCGGCTTGCTCTCTGTAGCCAGCGCGAGTAAATGCCGCCGCCGCAGAAAGGTAGTCTGACGCGAGAACCCCGTATGCTGATCCGACCTCGTATGCCTTGTCTTTTAAGCGGTCTAAATCCCCTATGCTCGTCTGCGTAATTCTGCTGATAGTTGTTAACTGCGCATCGACATTCTTCATCTCCTTGAATGCTTCTCTGAATGCGCGTGTAACTGTCGAAAGCAATGTATACGCAAGTCGGTGCATCACATATGTGAGAGTGGTGAATTTCTTTTCTGCTAAATTTGCGTTATTCCCAGCATCTTTATTGGCACTTGCGAGGTCTCTTTTTGCTTTTGCGTTGTCTTTTGTAGCTTTTGTATCTCGCTGAGCGGCTTTCTCTTCTTTCAAGAAGTCTTCTGAAAGTTTGTACTGAGTAACATTTGCTTCACCAGCGGCGAGCGTATAGTCTCCAGTAGCGGTAATCAGCTTTCCAATCCCGTCTGTTAACTGCGCTGTAAACCTTACGGTTTCGTTGGTTTTGGGGTCGGTTTTAATAACGAGAGATTTTGCCTTGAACCCCTCGAACAAGTTGTTTGCGGCGGCTTCAACTCTTTTAATTGTTGAAAGAGCCTGCGTATCGTTCGCCCTTACGGATATTTCTATGGATTGCCCTGTACTCGGAAGCATTTATTCGTTCTCCTTAAAAACCCTGTCTGTGCATGCCGCTATAAAGTGCGTCAGTTATTTGTTGCATGCTTTCTTCTATTCCTTCGTCCATCCACGGTCTTGGAAATGGCATGTTGAAGTTTGGATTGCCAGACGCTATAACATCGCCCAAGTCCCCGTAATCATCATCTCCCGAAAATACTGGATGCGCTGTTATAGTCAAAGTATTACCATTTACCTCGGATGAATAAGTGTCATCACATATTAGAGATTTTCTTCTAACGTATGTCTTCGGTTTATAAACGTCGTAAACCCTTGTTTGTGCGCTATTTGTTATTGCAAGAAGAGCCGCCTCTTTAACTTCTTTTCCTAAAGCGTCTCTTATAGCCGCCTCTATTTGTGGTCTTACAACGGTTTCGTACTGTATCGTAAAAACACCCATAAGAATCTCGCTTTCTCAAAAGTATTTTGGATATATCTAATCATAGGTATATTCGGAATACTTTCGCCCGATAGAAGATTGCCCCCCCTGTTATCCCAGAGGGGGCAACCTTGCATATTATGTTTTGCTTACGAAGCCGTAACGGTTACGGGAACAATAAGCGAATGAGACGGACTCGCAAGCGTAACAGTAACATCTGCGCTACCAGCTTGTAAGCCACTCACAACGCCAGTATGTTCACCAACAGTAGCCGTGGCGGTCGCGGAACTTGCAAACGTGAGGTCTGCATAGTTCGGCTGAACGAGTTGACCGTTGATAACGTACTTAACGGGAATCTGGACGGTATTTCCGACAGAAACGCTTACACCGCCACCGACAACCGCAAGACCCTCGACCGCAGACGTAGCACCAGCAAGAGGCATATATACCATGTATGCGAGTGCGCCGTAAGCGTTCTCTGCGTCGCAAGCACCAATTGTAACAGCCTCGTCATAGGACAGAGCCGTACCAGAGATGTCGGTCGTGGAAGCCGCAGTCTGGCTTGCATCTGTTGCCGCGTTGCCGTTGAACTGCATGCGCGGAATCCAGATGTAGAAATCACCGCAATGAGAACCTTGGTTCGCCGCATTGCCCTGTGCAGAGTAAGCGGGGATTCTCATCATAACGACTTCGACAGCGGGTGCGAACACGGAAGAAATGCGGAGTTCCTGTGCGGATGCCGCCCTCATAAAGTAGCGAACCGTATAGGTCTGATTAGCAACAGCAACAAAGTTCTGGACGATGTAGCTGTCCGTGTCAATTTCATATGCCGTGCCGTCGTTGTCGATCCAAGCATACGCCGCCGCCATGCCGTAGCCAGCAACGGGCGGGTTGGAAACTTGCAGAGACGTTCCGTTTGCCTTAATAGACTCGCAAAACGGGATTACACCATTGTATGCGAGCGTACCGCCGACAGACAGCTTACGCGCCGCAAGCGAAACATCAGCCGCCGTAATCGTCAGAGTTGCTTCCGACGTGTCGGGCAGATTGATGACAACAGGATTGCCAACACCCGCATTGACGGGCGAAAGATTGACATTGGTTTGAAACTGATTGGTTTGAATCTTGTTGCTATAATAATCAAGATCGCCAGTCGCGGGATTCCAACACCATACGTCCATAGTGCCTTTCGCGTAGACGGGATCGTTTGCACGATTGAATGCCATATATGTTTCTCCTTGATTATGTATGGGAATGGCTTGATATTATCTACTTCGTAATAACTGGCAGATTATCTGGAAGTTTATCGGTTGCTTTTACCGCTCCACTTATACGATTTGTAAACTCTCCAGCACTTATAACACCTTTTATGTCTGCTGGTTTGTCAAAAAATATACTCGGATATGGGTTTCCCTTTGGGAATTTAACCATTCCGCTGTTTTCCCCTATGCCGCAAACGATGAATCTTCTTTCTCTTTCTATCGCTGCCCTTATAAGTTCAAACTCGTATATCGTCCATCCGTATAGCTCTTTAATCCGAACCCTCTGATCTCTTGCAACAGAAGCAAGAAGTGAGTCAAGATTAAAGTCGAGCGATTGTAATCCAGATGATCTCATGTCGGATTCTGCTTGCGCGAGTTCCGCGTTTTCAGACTCATCTGGAAGTCTCCTTCCGTTCATAACTGCGATTATTTCCCGCAGTTTTGTAAGATCGTCTGGAGACAGCAACTCTGTTACTTCTTCGTTTTCTGCCGTTTGCCGAATTGAAACAGACCGAAGTATTGTCTTGTCCAGATTGTCCACGTTAAAGCGTATGCAAGCCCCCATAGCGTTTAACGGTATTCTGCACGATGCACACAGTAGAGATATAAATCTAATCCAATCGTTTGCTCGTGCGACAATCTCTCCGTTAGCTTCTATGTCCTTTCCGCCTATTGCAATCGCAAATAGTGCTTCTGGATAACTCTTGATTGCGTAAGTCACAGGGAGCGTTGACAGGCGAATAGACAACGCTGACTCACAGCCCCAAAGAAGTTCGTAATCGCTAACGGTCAGCGGATAAATGTAAAGGCTTCTGTATCTAATATAGTTTCCAGTTTTCGCCGCCCCTAAAATGTCCGCTTTTGTGTATGTGTAATTCTGTGCCATCTTTCCTCTTTTCTACTACTCTTTAGATTGCAAACAGAAATTGCTTTAGAATGTTAAATTAGTTGTTGTTTGTTTATCGTCAGTCATTACACGGCTCTCTAATGACATTGTAAGCATGCGCCCAAGCATCTCTTGGTCATCCGTAATAGGTTTCCCGCCGTTATTGATTGTGTTTCTGCTTCCGTAAGAATACTGGCTCTTCGTAAGCATCCACGTTCCAACGCCCGTCATGTTTACGCCATGCAACGCTTGGATGATGCATTGCTCCATGTTAAACGTGCGGAGTTCTGCCGTGCTTTGTGTGTTCGATTCGAGCGTGTAATTCGACAGCAGTTGGAAGTTGACAGAATATGTTACGATAAAAGGCGTTTGCGCTATCATCTGACCCATGACAATGCGCATGATAGTCTGCCCCATGATGTTAGCCTGTGCTGTGTTAGACTGGCAGAACACTCTGTATCCGATATTTGTATCGCTCGGTTTGTCTGGATTGAACGGGTCGAAGATCATGTTCAATCGTTCCTGTACGGACGGCATCGGCTTACTGAGCGGGTTCGGCTCGTCGTAGTACAGATACTTTACAAGCCTCGCTCTCGGATTGTCGTTCGTTTCAATCGGGTTGGGACAGTCCTTTGTCGGCAAAAGGAGCAGATAATCTCTCAATTTTGACGGGACATTTACAATGTCTTCTTCCGACCAGTAGTTGTATATCTTTTGATAGGGAGAATAGATTGTAATTTCGCCCATGATTATTCCCCTTTTGTATCCAATTCCTTTGGATTCTCCCTGTACTCTTTCAGTTCGGTTAGAGTGCCTGTGAACTGGTTTATAACATCCGCCATCATGTCTGGCGTAATGCTCGACTTGAAATATTCAAGGAATCTAACGAGTACATCGTTCTTATTTGCGACCAATGCGGAGATTTCAACGCCAAGCATGCGGTAAAATTCTCTGTAATCGTCGAGGATATCGTAAACCTTATTGCGAACCTCGATGTTCTTGCTCGACTTCATCCTGTCAAGCTGGTTCATAATGCAAGCGTTGCCCCACTCGTCGAAGTCGTTTGAGTCAAACGAAATCTCCCCGTCCTTGTTTGGATTCAGAACGTGAAGATAGTTATAAAGGAGTGTCATCATCCCGTAAAGCGACTTCATCTTCGGGCTTTCTTGGTATCTCGGCGGCAGAACCTCTGAACCATCTCCGTTATCAACATTTATGTTTACCTTGGAAATGCAATCTTCCGCAAAGTTCCTTGCCAATTCACTCTTGACGGAAATAGGAATGTATTTGTCCGCGTTCAGAATAATCTCTTCTGTAATAAGTTTGTCAGTCATTTTTCTTTATGCTCTCCTTGGGCTGTTGAAATGAAATAGACTATGTTTTAACTTGGAAAAATGTGCAATTACTGCACAAAAACATACTGAAAAATGTGCAATATGTTAGCAGTTGTGCGCAGTAAGTGCTAATATATGAAATGTTACGCGAGGAATCCGCCCTCTTTGAGTAGTTTCTTATAAGTATATTTTATGTTTTCAATAGCGGCTTCGGCTTTGAAGTTCGGGAATGATGGATGCTTGGCGCAGTAATCTTCGTATACGTCAATCCCCTCTGATATAACATCGTCGAAGGACTCTTTCGTGTGTTTAACGCCTCTATACAACTCGTCATTGAACTGTAATATGCGCTGGCGGCAAAGTTTAACTCTATATTCTTCGTTATCCGCCCTATCTCTTTCAAGTTCTCCCATGATGGAACTTTGCACAGATTCTATTTTATCGTTTGTAGTGTCAATCTTTCCGCTAAGGCTTTCAAGTTTCTGCGCGACGATATCCTTCTTCTCTTTTCGCTCCCAGCGATGTTTGAGAAGATTTCCTACAAATGCAAGACCGCCGCCAAAAAAACCAGCCACAGCCGCGACTCCAATCTGTGCAATTATTTCCATACAATTATATTCCCTCGTTCTATGTTTCTTACTTGTTACTTGTTATAGGGACATTTCTCCGCGTCCCTTGTGTTTTCCCATCTGCCTACTCGATTGCAAAAGTATTGATGACCGCAGATGATTTGCTCGCAATCCTTTACCGTTTTGTACTCTCGGAAGTCTTTCTTTAGTTGCTTACTGCAAGTCAAGAATGGAATGTCGCTTCTCCCGATTCGATGCGGGCATACATAGTTAGGCTTTATCATAATCTTAATATCCAATTATTTGAAGCTTTGCCGTCATTGTCGCATCGCCGTAGCTTGCGTAAATCTCAAGCGGTTGCAATGACGGAGCGTATGTCTGGATTGTTACCGTGTTACCGCTTACAGTATACGAGTATGCGTTTTCGTCTGCTCTTCGGATCGTCCACTCTACAACATTATCTGTAGGCTGTCCGTTCTCGAAGTAAACCGCAGTCACTTCCAACGTGTTAAACGCCTTAATCTTGTCTGGCACGGGAGATGTGAAATCGATGTACGGCTCAGAACTCACAAGTACGTTAATCCCACAGGCATCTGTTACGTTCGGATTCTCTTTTAGCGTACAAGTTATCTGACAGTATCCTTCGCCAATCGCCGTTACGATTCCGTTCTCGTCTACTGTGGCTATGCTCTCGTCCGATGAACTCCACAGATATGTAATCGGATTTTCTTCCGTGCTTTGAACAGCTACGTTCTTCCTGTAAGCATCTACCGTTAATTGCTGTGTGCCGCCTTGTCGCATTGTATCGTTCGCGCCGATATGTATCTTGAAGCTGAAATACTTTCCGTCTGCAATATGATTCACCAAATCGTCAGCTTCTACAGTCTCCTGCAAGCGAAGGTCTGCGCGTAGTATGTGACAACTGTTCGTATCGCCCGTGAACTCTTCTGGGAAGTCAGATACGCCGTACATGCCGAACGCCGACTTGCCAAGTATAATCCTTGTGTTGTTCGTTATCTTTTCCGTGACCTCGTTCAACTGCATGATGATGTGCTGATAACCGTCGATAGTCGCGGAATACTCCATGTAGTACGGAGAAGACGCAAGGATTGTTCCCTTGGCAACGAACATCGGTGTCTTAACAATGTTCCCGTAATAATCCAGCGTGTTGTATGTCTGGTTGCAACGGATAACGATTCCGTTCCCCGTGGGAGACGCTATATTGTCTGGGTTATAAACAATCCAAGTATTGTTGTTATACCTTACATATGCTCCTATCGGAAGGAAGTCAACCTTTCTGTCCAAAATAAGAATGTCTTGCCAAGACGTAGAAAGGTTCTCGCCAGTCGAAGGGTTGATTACGTTGCTCGACCTAATGTGAACTTTTGTCCACGCATAAAAATTGTTGTAATCCAGACCTTGAACCTCTGCCTCGAACACGTTGGACGCATAAGGTGCGTACTCGTGATAGTAAGCAGTCGCTTCGTCATTGTATTTAGACCACTTTGGCGAAGTGTTTGCTGGTGCGTTCGTTACAACATTGTTCAATCTCGAAGATGTAAGCAAGCCGTTCTTTATGCTGTTTTGGAGATTGCTGTTTGCCATTCCTTATTTGATAAGATTTTGAAATCCGCTTTGAGGTATATACTTCAACGCATAAAGTCTTTGCTCGTAAGCAAGCATCTCGCTTGAAAGCTGTTTCCCAATGTCGTAGTATCTCGCCGTGTTCGCTCGTTTATCCTCTGCCGTTGCAGAACGCGGGCTGAATGTTTTATCCGTAATAGGATTCAAAACATTAAGGAATGCGTTCTCGAATCGATAATACCAATCATACGCCACGCACAGACCAAGAAGCCGCTTCTGCGTATCGTCAAGATCGTTATTAAAGTATCCGTCCGTATAGAAGTCGAGATCGATAACCGTTCCAACAGGGAGCGCATCTTGAATTGTTACAGAACCATTATCTGAATTGTATGTAAAATCAGTTATTTGATTGTATGTAACACCACCAACGGCATCTGTGTCAATGTACCCTACGCTACAAAGTTCATATCCGCTTGCTTCTGTTTCAATCGTAAGCGGGAATGTATCCGAATCCGATACTTGATGCGTAACATCTGAATATGAAGGTGCTGTGTAAACGAGATACGCTTGAATGTTCGGCGGTCGATTGAATCTCGGAACAGCAGAAATCAATGTCTGTGACTTTGCGCGGAAGAACTGCGCAGGATTAAGCGATAACTGCTCTTGCCAACGAACATCGTCGATGAATTGCATTGCGTACTGCGTCAGTACCTCTGAGAAATAAGTAGACATTGATTTCTGTATCCTCTATCTAAATTATTGATTGCCTTCTGCCGCACGGTTCATCGCTTCGACAATCTGCACGAAGTCTCCACGCGGGTTATTCGGTGTCTTGCTCAACTCGTTCAGCTTCCGAACCACTTGCTCGTCGAGCGTCTTACCGCTTGCGTATGCGTCTGCATATCGCTGTGCTACCATCTTCTTATTGCCTTCGCAAAGATTCGGGTAAATATCCAGAATGTCAGCACCGATTTCAATCAGCTTTGAAAATGCTTTCTTATCGAGATACTCGCCGTCCTTGTAGTCCACGTTGTAAGCCTCTCGCTCTTCGTCCGTAAGACCATCCAGAACGATAAGCCAACGGTTGTCGAGGAAGTATCTTACCTTCGCGTCCATGATGGTTGAGAAGTCTGTCTTCGGCATGTAAAACTCGCCGCGCTTACCTTTCACCGTTCCGTATCTTCCACCGTCACCGAATGAAACCTCGTTGTCATCAGCGACTTCCGCTTGCCACAGCAAATGTACTTTTGCAACGTCTGCGGCTACTTGAACGACGGTCGGCTTCTGCATGTTCTGCATCTGCTCCATGAGCGTTTGAAGCTGTTTCTGCAACAGTTCGTTCTGCGCTCTCAGAAGCTCATATTCCTCGTTTTCCTTCTTCTCTTCCTGTTCCCTTGCTTCGGCTTCTTTAGCCTCTTTAGCCGCTTTACGCGCTTCTGCACGGGCTTTCTTTTCTTCTTCTGTCAATGTACGAGCCATTTCTTTTTCTACTCCTTTTATGGTCTCTCGATTATATGAAGTGCCGAAGTCCAGAATCGAACTGGACACTTGCTCCCAGCTTCGACATGATGCAGAGAGGGGACGCATCCCCTCTCTTATCGAGATTCCGATTAGGAAATGGTGACGAGAGCCATCTTGGACTGGAACAGCGCGATTGCGTCGAGCGAAATCGTGATGTTGACAGCAAGCTCCATATCGCCAGCCTTGGACGGATCGACTTCGAGCTGAATCGGAGTGTCCTCGTTGTAGGCAATGGTGAGCGGCTTGTAGCCGTTGCCAGCCATAATCCACACCTTCGCAGGATCAAGCACAGTCTGAACGGTGCTGAACTGCGTGTTCGGAATGACAGCATCGGTAATCGGCATGAGGCGAACGCCCATGTACTCACCAAGGTAGCCAGCACGGGTGTAGTCCGCGCCAAGCAGAGTTGCGATAGCCGCATCCATGTTGACGTTCGTAGAACCAGTAACCTGAGTCGGCAGAACCTTGGACAGAGCGACCAGACCACCAATACCAACAAGGTTGGAAACCTTGGTGTTGTTCAGAGCCGCAACCTTGTTCGCCGCAGTAACCCAGTTCTGCGAAGAGAACGTGTACTGGAGACCAGACGGAATCATCGCCGTGTTGCTCGCCGCCGCAGTCATAGCCGCGTTCCAGAGAACGAGCGTCTTGCTGTAGATGCCAGCCGTGATGTTGGCGAAATACTTACCGAAGTCAACATTGTTGCCGATAAGCTGTGACCACTTCCAGTTGCATTGTGCAGTACGCGGGCGCGGGACGAGCGTGTAATCCTTCTCGTAGAAGCGATTACGCGGAACGCTACGGGACGCACCCCATGCGCTGTCTTGGAAGATCGGGATATCACCAGAGCCAACGCTCACATGGTAGGACTCACCGATACCGACCGTAACCATCTCTGCGAACATGCCGACAGCCTCGCTGTAGACCGCAGGAATGATCGGAGTCAGAACTTCCGTGTAGATACCCATAAGGGTCGCAAGGAAGGACTGATTGTTCACGAACAGAAGCAGATTCTTCTTGAAATCCTCGAAGGTTTCGGGAGCTTTCATGCCGTTATTGGCACAAGCAACCTTCGCCGCAAACAGGAAGTGTTCACGCTGGAACTTCTTATTCAGCGCGGAATATTCCGAACTGGTGATAAGTCTGTCCGTCTTCTCGGCAAGCTTCAGAGCGTTGTGCAGTTCGTTGGTTGCGCGAACAGCGTAGTCATACGCAATAGCGCGACCCATAGCAACGACGTTCTCACGTTCAGATGCCGCACCGTTTACCGCAAAAATATCTTGCGAAATAGAGTTAAGAGTAATCTTTGCCATAGTGTTTCTCCTTTACTTACGACGCAACGCTGACCTTCTTGCCAACAACGTCCACATAACCGAAGGATGCGCTGTTGCCCTCGACAAAGTTACCCTCGCCACGGAACTCGAAGTAAATCGCGCCCGCCGTTGTCGGAGCAGATGCCGTCGGTGAGAGCAGACCGTTCGCAATGGTGAAGAAGGTGTTCGTGCTACGAGCCGAAGCCAGATTGCCAATGCCGAAGCGATAGACGCTCTGACCGTCGAAGTCGATACGGGTGAAGGTGCAAGGTCTGCCAGCAAGGGACGGAAGACCAAGTGTACGCGCACCAACCGCATAGAGGTTGCCATCGTCCGCTTCCACGAACTGGACATCATAGGTGTTGCAAGCGTAGATCACATCGTCCATCGTTGCCGCATCGGTTGCCTTGACCATCTTCCAAGCGTTTTCGTTGTAAACGCGAGTGCCAGACGGGTTGTCATAACCCTCGTTGCCAAGCCGCGAATCTCTCGTGCAGAGGAAACCAGCCGCGCAAGCTTCTGCGGTATCGCTGTTATAGAAAACGCCAGCAACATTGATTTCGTCATCGAACCGACCATTCGTGATGCGCGGTTCAAATGCAGTATTAGCAATTTTTGCCATTGTATTTCTCCTGTGAAATTAGTCTCTTTGGATTCCGTTACGCGCCAGAAGTGCATCGATGCCAGTCAACTGTTCATCGCCAGCTTCCGCATCTTTCTTCCAGACCTTACGGTTCTGTTCCTTGGCGGCTTTCGCTTCGTTGGCTTTTTGAACGGCTTTCGCGCACTCTGCATAAACATCGTCCGCTACTTCCTCTTCGCCACACCATTCGCCGTCTTTCTCGCACTCAGAGTATTCGCCCTTTTCAATGTCCTCGTTAATCTTGTTCAGCACTTCTTCGCTGACCTTGATTTCAGAGGTTGAATTGAACTTGTCGAGCGTCTCCTTCGCCATCTTCTTCGCAGACTTGATGCGACGCTTGGCTTCTGACTGCTTGAGTGCTTCGAGTTCTTCGTTCGCCTTGTTCGCCTTTGCTTCGAGTTCGTTGTACTTCGCATTCAGCGTCTCATAGTCCTTGGCGATAACGTCAATCATATCGCCCGTATCCACGGACAGATTGCGTTCATCGTCAAAGCTGACGGTCGCATTGACATGAACCGAAACGATGCGTTCGGGCTGAACGGTGGTCTCTGCATCGCCCATAACGTACTGATACGTTGCGCCGTCTTTCATAAGGCAAATAAGGGTCTCGCCCTTTTCCTTATCACGAGAAGCGGACAGAACGCGGTAGCCGCTAAAGTAGGTGGATTGCAGAGCAGAAAGTTCTCTTTTATTCAGAGAAATCATTTCGTTCTTACCTCGTTCATTGATGATTTTTTGTTCGTTTGTTTTTTGCTTGTTTTCAAGAGATTTCTCGTAGGATGCCGCTTTGAGTTTCGCATCTGCAAACTCATCTTTCAGCAGTTCGAGTGCTTTGATAGAGGCGTTCGGGGTTGCTGGCATTACGTCATCTCCAAGTATTGTTACTCCAAGACCAGTCCACTTGGTAAACACCTCGATGTCACCATCGTTTTGCGAATCCTCAACAAGAGTCTCTACAGAAACATCCATTCGCCCTGTACGAATAATCTTCTGCACTAACTCTGGTGCATAGAACTCCCACAAGCGTCCCTCGGCAACAAGCCACTTTTCCCCATTTTCTTCAACGATGGAGAAATCTTCTATATCGTTAGACAGCGTACCGACAATTCTCTCACTCGTTGCATCGGTAAAGCTGTAATAACGGTCTCCAGTCTCTCGATTTGTTTTCTCCCTCATGTTGTGTCCGTCACCTATCTTGCCGTTTACATAAGCGCACAAAATCGGCTGACCAACAAAAGTTTTATAGTATGTATCGAGATTTCTGTAGTCCCATTTATTGCGGTTGACACCCTCGCGCATCATCCGAATCTGAACAGCAAACTCATACTGATTGATCCGCTGAAGGACTGTCAGCGTTCCGCAGAAGCTGTATTCCTTTTCGGGTTCAACAACTTTCAGATTAGTCTTCGCCATTGCCGTCACCCGTCATCAAATGAAGAACCCAATTATCGTAGGACGAATGGCTCACGCCGCGCTCCCACATATTCGCCATCGCAAGAATGTTCGTGTACTCTGCGCTGACATCCATCATCAAGTTCTCCGTCCTAATCGCAAGAGGTCTCAATGCGCTCGCCTCGCATGCGGAATGGAACGATTCAAGAGCTTCCTGCACTTCGTCAAAAATCTGAATAACAATCTCGAAAACTCTGTTCATATCTCTGACATCTTCGTCGAGTTGCGGAACGGGCGGGTAGATTGTCATCAGATGACGTTCGTGCAAAATGTCGGAGAAATCGTCGAGCCACTTCAGCATCTTGTGCGCGACGTTATGAATGTATCGGGACGTATGAGGCATAGCCGCCTCGATGTACACACCTTCTTGGATTGTATCAAGAAAATGGTTCGCTCTTCCAAACGCCGAAGTAACGTCAATCGACGGTTGCTTCAACAGCGCGTACTTTGCGTTTTCATATCCGTAGTTGTCTCTAATTGCCATTAGATTTTATTCCCCCGAATCAAAACTTTCTTCCTCTCCCTCGGTGTCTATGTCCCCCATTTCTGCCGAAGGTCTGCCGCCAGTATCTATTTGCGCTTGAGGCGGCAACTGACTTTCTGATTGCTTTGCCGTATAACTCGTGACCAGAGGAATCCTCTTGTCGAGTACGCCGCTTGCAACAACAGCATCGCTGATTGCAATGTCATCGATGAGCGAATGCCCAAGGATTGCATCGTAGCGAAGAGCGTCTACCAAGATGCCAAGCGTCATGCCCTTGCGAGCATCTTCAAGTTCTTGACGCTCCGTGAATATATTGCCGAACATTCTGAACCGCCAGTCTCTCTTCAGCCCAACGTCCGAATAGATGAAGTTCATCAAGTTCTCAAATGTGCGGTAGATGCAACGACCGTACTGGCTCTCAATCTTAGACGAGTAATCTACCATGCCAGCCCTCGGCTCTGTGCTTAACGGAAGAAGCCCGTTTCCAGACTTCATCATTATGTAAGCGTAACCCTCGGAAGAAATGTTCGTTGCGTTCGGAGCTTCTGCAAGCTGTTCGAGCTTCATGTTCTTCAGCGGCGCGGCGTAGAATCCAATACCACCAGTATTGTTCATAGCCATCATCTGATACCAGAGTGCCTTGAAGAACTCCACGCCAGACGGGGAGAGCTTGTAAGAGTCTTCCATCTGAGACTGCGAGTTGTCATATGTTTCGATTTCACCGTGTAGAAGGGCTACGAGAGGGTTCGCCAAAAGCTCAAGTTGCAGATTTTCGTACTGCGAAATCTGCGACATGGAAAGCATTAAACCCGCAAGGGGTGAAATCACATTGCGCGAAGAATCATCGATCTCGAACGTCCAAATGTCCGTTGCTGGAAGCGTAACCCAATAGAACCATCTTCCGTTTTCATAATAGATATCTGGGCTACCGAATGCATTCTTCTTCAGCTTCTTTGCGTTCTCTGCAACCTTTGAGAAAACAACCTTTGTTTTCCCGCTCTGTGTCGGAACGTATGTCGGGTCTACAACGCTCCAGAAGTCTTCCATATACGGAACAAAAAGGTCTCCGTACTGATAGATATCCGTACCCGCCTTTGTAAAGTACATAAGGTTGAACGCGACGCTATATTTAGATACGTTGTTATACCCTACGATCTTTACCCAATCTTGCGGAAGCTGTTGCAGGAAGCAGTAATTGACTTTAAGATGTGAACGGTCAATGTCCTTTCGCAAAAGGTAAAATGCTTTACCTTCCCGAAGACTCATCATCGCCGCCTCATGCGCCGTCTGCTCTGGCTTAATTGCGTCTGTAATCTTTTCTGCAAGTTGCCATTCGCGTATGAAGTCTTTTGTCTTTGCGTCTGCTTCGTCTATATTCTTCGGATATGTATAATGACGGTATGTAAGGATGTCTGCCGTCGTTTTGATGAGCTTGAAGTACGGATATGCTGTCCATACAAGAGCATCGCTCAACTCGCGCAACGGTCTCTCTGATGTATTCGGACTCAGAAGAGCATCAACGATCTTGTCCTTCTCAAGAAGGTGCGGCTTTGAAGAAACATTCTTGACTCGTGTGTTCTGCACATACGGGTTTGCCGTGTAATAGCTGTACATCGTTGTGCGAGATACGGCGTTCATAAACTGTTGTTGTGTTATGTTCGGGTTCGCCGCTTCTGCCGCTCGGAAGAGCTTCGAGAACGATTGATACGCTACGTTCTGTTCAGCGTTATTCTGCTGTTGAGTTTTCGTTTCGTTCTCCATCTAATTCTTCCTTAATATTCTTATCGAGTTCTTGTAAGAAATTTGCGAAAGACTTCGTTTGAGATTCCTTATGCTCTTCTGCAAACTCTCTAATCAATACGATGTTCGCGTCTTCCAGCCATTGAAAATCTTTTCTCGAAAGACTTGAAAGTTCTCTTGCCGTAACCTCTGTGCATTTAACCCCACGCGGCTTTTCTCCTGTATACACGAGGATGTAAGTAGGTGTAATCCGCTGGAATCTGTATTGTGTCGCGACTGCCACATTCTTTTCGTTTGTAAGCATTGCGAATAACTTATATACAACTGCTTTCTTTTGTTCCATAATTAAATGCGTATGTTGCCGCCAGTTCTCCAGCCAGCTTGAATCCTCGGTTTGTACCCGTATGGAAGTTGTTGCGTTCCGTTTCCGTTAACGACCTTCGGCTGTTTCGACGCTGGTGATGCAAAGAACTGCGTCCATTCGCTCTCTTTCTTTTCGCCGCCAATTAGCTCTTGACTTTCAAGAATCTGGCAATACCGAAGCGCATACTTGAGCGCAGACCACATATCTCTTTGGATGCTATTGCTTATCCGCTTTTCAGAGAACGTCATGCCGTTCACTTTCTTTTGGAGATTTGCAATCTGCCCGCAAAGTTCTCGCGTCTTTATATACGGAATTGAAATCGTCGGGTCTAATGTATCGTCTTTGATATGATGCTTAACTTTATAAGCTCGGATTCCCTCGTAAAGATTTGCTACGAGAAGCTGTACGTTCCGATGCTCAAACTCCATCTCGGCGTAGCGGATCATGTCACCGTCATTATCATGCGTTCCGCTTCCAAACCCGCCTACTGCTTTAATCGGATAGATGACAGGCAACGCGCCTTTCTGCTCCAAATCTTGGAACTCATGGTTTACGCAACAGAGAGGCGGCAATCCATCTCCAAGATCAGAATGCAATGCTTGAACTACTGCCGTTCCGTATTGCCAAGAGTCAATCGAAATGAATGTTGCCGCACCACCTTGCAAGCAGAAACGATACCAAACGCTCTTTAGATTCTTTGCTTGTTGGATGTGGTCTTTTGGCGGTTCGTCCTTCACATAAACGAGAGTCTTTAGAAATCTATCCTTCTTAAACTCTCCGCTTTGGCGTTCGCACTTGACAACCGCTAATGCGCACTTTGCGTTGTTAACGCCATCCGCATAGGAAACGTCGTATCCAACGACGTAATGCACGGTCGGGTCTCCGCAATGTCTCGCTTCCATGATAGGACACAGTTTTGCTTCTGTGAGTGTAGAATCGCGTATAACGGGGTTTTCGGCTGTCCCTGTCCAAATGCTTTCCAGCTCCCTTAACTGCGCCTCTGGCGTTTGCTTGGAGCGCAAATCGCTATAGTAATCGGCGCGTCTTATACCAGACAGAACTGGAACTACCCACGGGATGTCCAAACACACGGAGTTCTTTCCCTGAATCATCTCTCTGTATGTATCGTTGCGATACTGGAAAGATGCGTTCTGCTGATTGCCAGCCGATGTGATATACTGCTTTTGAAATTGCGGGAAGAAAGGGTCGCTCTCCCTGTCCACCATTCGCTCAACACGGGCGGTAGGAAGAACTGCGTTTGCGAATCTCACGAAGTCAAACTGCTTACCCGATTCTTCCTGTGCAACCTCTTCCGCACAGATGCTGTTACAGTCGTTACCACGCTCTACGGAGATGGTAATTACCGAACCCTCTTTTGTGCGGATTTCAAATCCCGTCTGCGCCATCGAAACGACTTCCCAATAATCGGTCAGCCCTTTCCATTGTTGCTTAATCGCGTCCCACTTTTCATGAGCGATGTCTGCCATCTGCTCTTGCGTAGGAGCGGCATAGCGCATGACGGTTCTCGGATACAGAACCCCTAACAGAAGTTTAGATGCGAGGCAACATACCGATTTTGTAAGACCACGAGAACCAGTTACGAATGCGTGTTCACATCTGAAGTAGATGCGGATGAGCATTCTCTGTATCGGTTCAAGCGTGTACGGCGGGTTCTCGCTTTCCAAAAGGTCAAGCAGACGGTCTGGGTATTGTCTCCAATACGATATGAGCAAGCCCCAAGAATCCTCGTCATAAAGTTCGATGTTCTCGTAGTCGATAGCTTGCCCTTCCGAACTCTTAATCCACTTGGCATCCTCTTTGGAATACTTATAACCTTTTCTTGCCACTATTAACTTCTGTTACGCTTTCGGTTTCTCTCGCGTCGGCGGTACAACTCCCGTCTCTGCCATCGCTTTCAACTCCCTGTCAGTAGGTTTTGAAAGCAGTTCACCAAAAACGTCTTCCACTTGTGCGGACAATGGCAGTTCCGTTAACTCTGGCTCTGCGTTGTTCCGCTTCATTGTGTTTATAATCGCAAAGAGCATCGAGTCCACAACGTCCATTGATGTGTGATACTGCGGATGATCCTTTAAGAGTATGTCCGCAAGTTCGTCTCTCCCGACAATCTTGCCTCTCTTAATTGCTCCCCTGTTCTCAAGGTTTACGATGAGCGAGTCGATTCTCGTCTGTTCGAGTTGTCTGACATCTCCAGCTTTCATTGCTTCTCTGCTCATCGCAGAGTTTATCATGTCAGAGTATCGTTTAGCACCCGCTGAATCTCCAGCCGCCATGCAACGGCTAATCTCAAGTCGGTAAGTGCTTATCTCCTTAATGCCGTCCTTTTGTCGCGGGGTCATGGTATCCCCGTACTCTGCCGCGAGATTCTTGTACAGGCGTTCGAGTTCTCTTAAATCTGAGTCCGAATAATCAACTCGGTTTCCGTCTGCGTCCATGCGGCTTCCCCACTTGACGCGCATCTCATCGCGCCACCTTTGGAGTTGCTCTCTTTCTCGTTCCGCTCTTTCGGCATCGCGTTGCTCCGTAGACTTCGGCGGTCTTCCTCGCTTCTTTGGTTCTATATCTATATTTTTCAATGTTATCTCCTTTTCTTATGGGCGGTGTGTGCGTCCAAGTTGACAGGCTTACATGGAAGGAGAGCATAGAAATGAAAGGGAAAGGAAAGGCTTCATTTCCGTATGTGCAAGACGCACACGCCGTTGCTCCCTATTCGTTCTGCTGACGGCGAAAATGAGGAAAAGACCGTGCGAACGAAATTGCAATATTTTCTTCGCACAGATTATATGCCCATATTTATTTTTTCTTTCACGCGAAAAAGAAGAAGCCGTTTTTATTCGGCTTCTTCCTCATTCTCTTCTTCCATTATCTCTATAAGATTCTTTGCCATTTCTGCTACACCAGCAATGTATCCAAGATTCCAATCCTGTTTAATGTCCAGTCCTCGTTCTTGTGCAAGCTGTATCTTCTCTATGATGTGGCACGTTAGATCGTGTTCCGTCTTAACGATGTCCATTTTTGTTAATTCGTTAGGCATTCTTGTTTCTCCTGTTTCATTTTCTCTGCAAACGTATATGCGATTGCGAACCCGCTCCAAGAGTCTTTTGCAAATCCGTAGAAGAAATCTGGGTGTGCCTTGACTCCCTTACCTTGCTTGAGGTCGAACTCTGCGAACCTATCAATCAACGCTTGCCTTATGTTAGCGTCTTTTGCTTTCATAGAACCGCAGATTGTAATCTTCTCTTCAGAGCGATATATCGGATAGAACGGTTTGAACAAAGATACTGCGGCTTGAATGAATCGCCCGTTCCATGTTATAGAAGCAATCGTTGACTTCCCTACGCTCATACCGTATGATTGGAACTCCTCGTACACGAGAACATCGTAGCATCCTTCAAGGACATACTTCAGAACTTCCTCATTATCCTCTTTCCCGAAGAATAACGGCTTATATGTCTCTGAATCCATGATGCAAAATCCGCTTTGTGTCGTTCCTGCATCTATCGCAAATATCCTCATATAAAAACTCTTTCCTTCCCGTAGTACGCTATTCTTTTCCCGTACAGCTTTGCCCATTCGTATTCTTGCTTTGCGCCTTTGCTTTCTTTCCATCCGTCAAGGAAGAAGACTATATCGGATGCAAGTAACATCTCTTTGCTAATCTTCATGTAGTCCGTGTAATCATGTAGACCTACAGGCAACCAAGCTGGACTAAGGACTTTGAATCCAAGCCATTTGATAAACATCTCCGCGTTTGCAAATTCGTTCTGATAAGTATCTAATCGACTTGAAATTGCCCCAGCAATATATGCTACTTGATCTCCCTTTCCGAACCTTGGAAGCGTAACGCCGTACTCCCACTTAATCCACGCTTCTTGTTCCTTGTCAATCGTGACATAGCAAGATGGAGCGTCGAGATAAGCATCGAGACCCAACGGACAATTATCGCAGTTAACAAACCCGTCCTTATCCTTCGCTCCGTATAGCTCGCAAATTTCTTTTTCTTTATGTGTCAGCTTCATAATGTTCTATTGCGTGGCTTATATACCAAACAGCTTTCCTCAAATCTTCAACGCCGCCCTTGTTCTTCCAGCGTAGAATGTATTTAATAGCGTTACCAATAGCGAACGCAACAACACCGTTCAACTCTTTTGTAAAAGCATCGATAACATCTATAACCTCTATTCCGCTTTCAGATTGGTAGTGAGATGGATGATTTACATAATCTATTGCTGGAGTTTCTACTATTTTCGCATCATCTGCTTCTATAAAGTAGCAAGCAAAATCTACGTTGCCGAACATTCCATGAACAGTTTTCCCATCTTCGGCTATTGAGTGACTATCTATGTGTGTTATGACAGAATCAGCTTCTAACCAAATCATCCCATACCCATCTTTATATCCATTTGGACGAATTGGCTTTTTGCTTAAAACTATCCTGTCTTCATGCAATTTGAAATTTCTATCAAGATACGGAATAATCATAATCCGCTACTCCCGAACCCAGCCGATCCTCTTTCGCCGCCCAAGAACAGCTCGTCAACGACCTCGACATCAACATAAAGACACGGCTGAATAACTAACTGACAAATTTTCATTCCTCTTTTGAACTCGTAATCGTTGTCTCCCATGTTGTACAGCTTGACAAGAATCTCTCCCGAAAATCCCTCGTCAATTATTCCACCGCAACTCACGACGCTGTGCGCGACGTTTAGTCCGCTCTTACTTTCGAGCTTCCCGTATGTATTCGGCGGCAATTCTATGTGTACTCCTGTGCGAAATACAGCACATCCTCTCGCAGGAACGGTTGTATCGATTAAGCAATACAAGTCAAGTCCTGCATCCGTTCTGTGCGCCCTTGTTGGCGGGAACTCTCTCGCTATCGGTTCAAGAAATACTTTCATTCCCAAATATCCCCATTACCCACGATAATAGCACTTGCGTAGTTCGGAGTTACTCTGAACAGCAGATCGGCAGTATCGCTCGTGTTCCAAGCATGAACAGTTCCTTCTGGAATAGTTGTTGTGTTGCAAGTAATTGTCGGGTTCTTCCACCAAGGCGCGTCCCACCAAGAGGGAGTATGCTCATAATAAATCGGGTATGGATTTATTACGACAGGATTTTCAAAAGGAGTATATTGTATTTTATCTTGCCACTTCTTCTCTTCTGAAACCATCTTGTAGATTTGCTCTGGAGTTTCAGTAACGTGAATGCATTCGTTATTATTGAACTTCACGCTTGTTAATCCATCTTCATCTTGCGAAAAAGATTCAATATCCCACGGTCTTACATAAACTGCATTAGTCTTACCGACCGTCCTCTTCTTGTCCTCAATAACAAAATTAACTATCTTTGTAAGTTTTACAAATTGTTCCATGTTGTTTATTCTCCTAACTCTTTAATATCGTTATCAAATATGTTTCCGTAAACAGTAACCATTTCTTTTCTTACCCAATAAGCAATGTCGGGTCTCCAAATGTCGCTCCAAGGAATCCCATACTTATTGCTGTTTCCAATCCATTCAATATAGAATCCAAACAATCTTTGCGCGTCTTCAACTTGAATATCATCGCTCGAAAGCCCGAACTTCACTATACCATATACAACAATGTCTTCGTAGATTCCTCGTTCCTCGTATACTACAATATCGTTTTCAAATATCAGAACGCCGTTCTTGTCTTTCAGACCCGTGTATTGGCAAACGGTATCTGGATATACTACAAAGCAGTCATAATAATCGGCATCAAACTCTCCACCTTCAATTATGAAATGCGTATCATCTTCATCTCCATAAAGCTTTGTTCTATGTACATATTGACCAAATATCCATTTATTCTCTTTTTTGCTCGCAAAAGCATTTCCTTCTCCGTTCGCTATTCCTCTGAAAAGAATCTCCCTCATTTGTCTATACCTTCTTTCCACACGGAAACATTTCGTGACATACGCCGCCGCTTCTTATGCAGTTCGGTACAAGTTCGTCCTTGAACTCTGGACACGCTTCGATTACTTTGTCGCACATCATTCGCACGACTTCTCTCGTTTCTTTTGATGCGAGATTGCAAAGTCTCTTGTTTGCAATCGTTATAAGTTCCTCGGCGTTCATGTCCCATATCATTGATACAGGAGCGTCCTGCCTTGCTGAGTTCCTATCGTATTCGTCCTGCCTGTCATTTCTTTGGGATCGAACGTAAGGTTGGGCGTGAACATGTCTGCAAAGATGAACGCTTACCCAATAAGGAATATCTTCAAGAAGAAACGAGAATCTTAAATATCTAATCGGACTATGCCTCGCCCGTAGAATATCACGCATCCATTGTTCACTTGGATTTCTAACAGGATTCTTCCCTATCGTGACAAGTGCGCGTCTCTTAACCTCTTTCCAATCGTTTGCGTATGGTCGCTTTAGCAATTCAACTTTCATGCTTCGATTCACTTCCCGCTACTTCTTCGTATGTTTTCACGGACACATCTTTTCCGTCTATTAAAATATCAGAATTAAATCCAAATGCGTTAGCAATTGCGCCACCACATATATCCCAAGACTTTTTATAGTTAATCAACTCTTCAATTATGTCTGCGGCTTTAGAAAGATTTTCTTTATCTTCCCTTGTTAGCCATCTCTTCACAGAAATATGGCGAACTTCCATAGCAATTACCTCTGGAGAATCATCTGATACGAACTTTGTTTCTCCAGTCTCTTTATTTATAAGGATAGTTGGTAGTTTAATATCAAGCGTCGGCATTGTTCTTTTCCCTTTCCCAAAGAATCAGCAAGCAACGATAAATGTCTGGCTGTTGCTTGATCCACTCTACAGGAATAACGTCCTCTGTAGGCTGAACCATGAGCCGTTTGAGAATAACAGAGCGGTATCCTTCTACTGCTTGCTGTGCGAAATCTGCTCCATCTCCAGTAATCTCAATCTCCCCATCCATGATGTCTTTCATCACTTCGACTCTATCAATGTATTCTTTCATTGCGCATACTCCATAAACATAAATAGTTCTCCATGCCATACAAGCGGTATCTTTTTAACTGCTCCATTTCTGTTCTTAGCAACAATCAGTTCTGCTTCATACTGCGGTCTTTCCCTATCATAAACCCAAGGTCTGTATGGGAACAAAACAACATCTGCGTCCGCTTCGATAGCACCAGACTCACTCAAGTCTGAGAGCATCGGCGTGTGGTCTGCTCTCCCCTCGGAGTTTCTGTTCAACTGAGAAACAAGAATGATCGGGCAGTCAAGAGATTTCGCCAGACGCTTCAGAGAGTGTGATATTTCAGTAACCTCTTGAATCCTTGTTCTATCCCCTCTGTGATTCTCGGACTGAACAAGTCCAAGATAGTCGATAACGATAAGGTCTATATGCCCCTCAAGAGCCGCAATCTTTCTGCTCTCCATCTCTATCTTGCTGACGGTTAGATTGGTGTTCTCGTTCACGAAGAACTTCATATCGCCAATCTGCTCCGATGCTCTCATGGCATCCTCTGCCGCTCTTGTATCTGCTCCCGTTGCGCTTCTCAGAATCTCCTGTTCAGATCGCCTTGAAACGCTGAAGAGCATTCTCTGTGTAATCTCAACGCTTGTCATCTCAAGCGAGAAATAAGCAACAACCTTTCCATCCATTGCAACATTCGTTGCGATGTTTGCCGCGAATGTGGACTTGCCCATTGACGGTCTGCCAGCAACAATAATCAGATTTCCTTTGCAAAGCCCTCTAATTGTCTGGTCAAGTTCATTAAATCCGCTACGGATTCCCTTTTCGCTACTTCCTATCTCGTTGATAGCATCTGGAACGAATGATCCTATTTGCTTCATGCCAGCGTCCAGCGGACTTGTCAGCTTGTTAAGCAGTTCCTGTGCGCTCGCATAAATCGAATCGTCACCGTCTTTTGCCGCTTCGAGTATCCTCTCGAACCCATCAACGAATTTCTTTTTCCTTGTTCGCTCTTTCAGAGACGCAACGTACTGGTCGAACTGGCTTTCGATTCCGAAAGCGGTCATCAGTTCCCCGACATACGGTATCATGCTTGCGTCAATCGCAGATGAAACCATAGCCGCATCTACAATGTTCCCAGATGCGTGTACGGCTTTTATAGCCGCGAATACTCTTATATTATTATCGTCTTCAAAATCCTCTGGAGATAAAGCAAGCAATCCTTTTCTCGCATACTCGTCATTCAATATCATGCAAGAAAGGACAGCTTTTTCAAGTTGAACACTTCCCGCACCACTCTCCATCAGTTACCTCACTTCGATTTCGTCAACGTATGACGATGTTTCTGCTATTCCCTTAATGTCATCCGATTTGCCGCTCGACAGGAAATCATATTTCGTAATTCCGTTTTCCAATGCTTGCTTGAGCCAAGTCGGTCTGTTTGCGTCTTGCTTCGCTCTTTCAAGTTCAGCTTTGTAAGTTCGCATGAAGTTCGTCTTCTCGACGCTGTACTGCGAGGATTCCGTGTTTATGTTACCGATGAACACGAATGCTTCCCTTCCACCAATTGCCCTTTTTATCGCGTTTGGTAGCGAGTCATATGCGTCTCCAGTATGCGGTGTCTCGTAGATGTTGTATGCCTTTCGAGCCTTTAGCAAAATCTCAAACGCTTCCATCTCGTTCGGCACATTTGCGAACCTATATGTGTTTATTATCTGCTTTATCTGCCCAACCTTCGGCATGAACTGTTCCGTTGTGTTTTGGATAAAATCCATAACAGCCGACTGAACCTCGTTGTACTTGTTATCCTCGAAAGACTTGTGCCAGATTTCTATGAATGTCTTCGTTTGTTCGTCGGACATGTCTTTGAAAACATCTGGATAATAACTCATCAGTACGTTGATGATGTTCAATGTTTCTTTCTTTGTCATTCTCCGAACGCTCCCTCTTCAACAAGACGCTTTATTCTATCGTAGGTGCTTTCGTCCCTTCTGTTCGCCATGTTGCCTTTTAACTTATATGTGTTTGGTTCATTAAGGTAACTCTCGAACTTTGTTCCAAACAGCGTCTCTGGGCGAAGATACTTCTGCATCTGAGGATCGGTAAGCCATGCACTCGACTTCTTGTCTATAACAACTTTGAAGTCATCGACTGTGAATCCTTCTCTAAGCCTCGCTCTTATTAGGCTCTTGTTCTTGTCTGTTGAATCTTTGTAATGTGTTCCAAGAACGCTGTTCAGATATTCGATTACTTCTTTAATTGCATCAAGTTCTGCAACTTTGCTAACGTGCGGAATTTCGTTTGAAAGAAATCTTTCGAGTCCATTTACAATCCGCAACGCTTCCTCATTATCCTTGAAAGCCTCTCGAATATCTGACAGCCGAACATACATCTCTTTGGTTTTCTGTTCCATGCTTAGTCCCTCTTAAATCATATGGTCTGATGCGTTCTCGTCTGTAATGTAATCGTATCGTGTTTCGTATGCTTTCGTTATGTCGGAGTCATATTTCATAGCACCGACAGAATACTCTCGCATCTTCCAGAACTCTGTGATGTTAAGCATCGCCGTTGCTCTTATCTTTGGGAACTGACCCATTCGTATATATTCATCTGGGTCTTTCGGCGTTGTTCCAAGTATTATGAACCTCGCCTTTTTGTCCCGCTTTGCCGCCGCTATCATTCTTGCGTTCTCTTCTTCATATGCGGTAACGACGGCATTGCGGTACGTTTTCTGCTTTGTGTACTTATCGTAAATGATGTTATAACAAACGGTTACAATCGTTCGCACAACACCGTCATCAAGTTTCTCGGTCTTATACCCTGTCGATAAGTACCCATCAAGTATTACGTTGCGGATTCCGTCAATGTCTTCTTGAACTAACAGCATCTTCAAATACTCGACTCGTAATCTCCACCTTGTTCCCAAGGCATATCGTTCGGGTCAATATCTGTAAATCCGCTCGTGCCAACTTGTTCGTTCTGCTTATTTGCTCTGCTCGTTGCATTCTTTTGTGCGTTCGGCGTAGACTTCCTCAAATCATCAAGCATCATGCGAAGACCCATTACTTCCACACCGATATTGACTGGGAACATCAACTGCACGTTAATCATAAACTCGTCAGAGCCGTTTTTCTTCGAGTTATAATCGTCCTTCGTGCATTCTCCCTCGACATAGAATACATCGCCCTTCTCGAATACGTTTGCGTAGTCAGCCCATTCTTCCCAAGCGTTAATCTTGTAGGATTCAAACTGTCTGTCTTTTCCCTTGCCAAATGTGTCTGAGTTCGCGTAGAAACTTGTCAGCGATTTTCCGCTATCGAATGTTCTGAACTGCGGTTGCGATGTAATCTTCGCTGTTCCGCTCGCGACAACCTTGCCGCCCCTTGTTTTTTGGAGAGAAATCATAATTAAAATTCTCCTTCAAATTCCATTACAGGATTATTCGACGCTTCAAACGGTTTCGTTGCTTGCGGTTTTGTATCGTCTGGTACTACGTTCGCAACTACCTTCGGCGGTCTTCCGCGCTTCGTTGTCTGCGGCTTTTCCTCTACTGCTTCGGGTTCGGCTTCCGTCTGTTCGGGTTCTTCCTGTTGCGGTTCGTCCGCAACAAAGTTCATCTCAAACGTGCCGTCGGTAGTTCCATCATTCTTGTCACGCTTAAACGCTTCAACGAGTTCAACACTCAACACACCCTTCTTTGAGAGCAAACGCTTGAGGACTGTTTTCTCTGCCATGCTTGTGTGATTGTTGTACCACGGTGACGAACACATCCGCAGTTCTTTATCTGTGAGACCTTCCCCTGTTTCCTCGTACACAACAAACCTCTTGTACAAATCAATATCAAACGCCTGTGAGTACCGATGCGCCCATTGAAGAATCTTCTCTTCAGAGAAATACTCCTGTGCGTAGAATCCATTAAGAAGAGTGAAGTACGCAAGGTATCCGATAATCGGTCTCTTCTCACGTTCTTCTTCATCCTCAATGAACTCAAACATCGGTCTGCCATTCTTCTTGCTACGACCCTTGAACTCTCCATCACGAATCTCAATCGTGTCGATGTCCTCGTAAGCACCGCTCCGCATAGCAAGAGTAATGTATCCTCTCGCGCCAAGCTGGAACGTAGCCTTGTCACCATACGGAATGAGATACGCATCGCCCATGCCTGTCTGCAACCCAAGGGATTCCATCTGCAACGCCGCCGTGATGATTGAGTCTGGAGTGCAGTTCTTCAATGCTGGTGTCGCGTTAACCGCGCTTACGACGGTTGTGATGAATCTCTGTCTGCGAGTAGGGTCTTGAATTGCGTTCGCAAGCATCGTTTGGTATGACGGCATCGCTATGACTTGCGAGAACGGTTTCTTTGCCATCGCGCCATTCCTCGGCGCAAGAGTCTGATTGGTGATTTGCATAGCTTACTCCTTTGTAGTAATTCGTTTGTATTCCATGCCGCTTGCTCTCAAGTAATCGACGAGTGCGGTCAACTTTTCGTGCGTTCCATATACCTCGAACGCGAGACGGTACTTAGGCTCTTCAAATTGCGGAATTTCTTCCTGTGCTTTAGGCTCTTCCTGTTCCCTAATTTCTTCCTCTGCCTTACGCTGTTCTGCTTCCTCTTGAGCCTTGCGTCTGCGCTCCATCTCCGCGTCAATCTGCTCAAGTTCGCTCTTCTTCTTGAGCGCATCCGTCATCTGAAAGTTAACAAGATACGCAGAGATCATTTGCGACTCATACTTTGTACCAAGCAACCGAATCGTCTTAATGCTGTCCTGTGTTGATTCAACAAGAGTCTTAATCTCTTTCGTAATAGCGTCAAGACCGCAACCCTTGTTCATCCACTTTTCGTTCCAGATTTTCTGCAACGGCAAGAACTGTTCCATATCTTGGATGTTATCCGTGTAAATCTTGCCGATAGCGGAACGCTTTTCTTCTTTGCGTTTCTCGTCAAACTCCTTAACTTGCGCATCAATTTCTGCCGCCGCTCCGTTGAAGATGTCTGTAATCTCCTTCAACTGTTCCATCGTCTTTGCAATCTTGGCTTCATGCTCTTTCTTGATGGAGATTCTGTAGTCGCTTGCGTTCTTCGCAATCTTTCGGAGTTTCGCGCAGTCTGTCTTTGCGCTTGCAATCCCATCCTCTTCTACGATAAGTCCCTTATATGCGGAAACTTGCTCTAAAGCCCATGCTTTCAGAGGTTCGTAGTTTGCGATGCCGTCCAACCCATCATTTTCGATAATGATTTGCATCGTGTTTTGTTCTTCCATCTCTGTTGTCTCTCCTTGTTATGCTGTTTCAAATTCAAATGTTCCAATGGTTTCATCAAATATATCCATGATGTCGCAAGCAGATAATGGGTATTCCTCTTTTTCTTGTTTGTCTCCTATGTTCTTGTAAAAATAGTATTCCAATCTTCTCTTTTCCGTGAGAAATCTTTTTCTTGACATTCCATACTTTGTTATTAAATTCTTTGGTGTTAATTTTGCGTGGCAAGACGAGCAGACACAAATATAATTATCCTGAACGTCAAGGTTAAGACCAACAATACTCGTAACAAGTGGAATGATATGATGCAATTGCAAGTTCTTTTTACTGCCGCAAAGCTCACATTTGTCGTAATCTTTCATATATCTTCTCTGTGCGGCTTTGTCTTCGCATCTATTTGTTGCCATATTTCTTCTCCTAAACCCTTAAGCTTAACGGCGGTTTCTTGTCCTCTTTGACATACCACCAAAACTTTTCTGCTTCTGTCACAAGCCATTCTATGTCTGCTTCCATCATCTCTCTGCTGTACTCGTAAGACCGTAGTGACGAGTCTCCGTTCAATCCTTTAATCTTTGCGTTAAGAATAGAGAATTTATAATCTGATCCCGCGCACCAAAGCTGATGGCACAACTGCGTGTAGTAGTGGTCTGGTACTTTTCCGTTCCAGTTCTCCCATTGTTGTTTCTTCGTACACTCTGCCGTCTTGCCCTCGTAGATTCCCTTTACTCCGTCCTCTACTCTTATCAGTTCACCATCAAGCGTTGCAGTAAGGAACGGAAGTTCTGTCTGAAAGTAGACTCGGTACGGATGGTACTCTAATGTGAACTCTGGATGCTCCAACATATACAAGTCTCGGATCAATCCCTCTGCGTTCTGACCGAAGACAACTCTGCCCACGTTTGATAAGTCTTTCGGCTTCTTCCGTCCAGTCTTAATCTCCCACAGTTCAAGCTGTGACATAAACGGATTCAAGCCAACCGCCGCCGATACTTCCGACGCTCCAATGCTTTTTTTGCGACCAGCAAGCCAGTCTTCTCTGTTGTCGTATTCGATGTATGATGTAGGCATATTGCTCTCCTTATAAATACTTTGGTGGACGGATTACTTATGTTCCGCTTCGGCAACACCACTTCGTCGAAACCGCAGTTTGTCAGCTACATCAAACCGACCGTCCACCTTGCAACAATAAAAGTCTGGATACGTTGTTCGACCGTCTCCGCAATCGTTTAACAACACAGACTGGATACTGTGCCGTTTGCAACCAGCACTTTAGCGCGACGCGCCGCGCAACGGATTTGCCTATCCGTGACTCTTGGTTATCTATCTCACAGAGTCATTGAGACTGGCGCGGACACAAGGATTTGAACCTTGGGATGCTTCCGCATCAACAGTTTTCAAGACTGCCGCAATAAGCCGCTCTGCCATGTCCGCATATGTCGGTTTGATTTCGCGCTCAAACCGTAAGGCGCGAGGATGTTTTGTTCTTATCGGAGTAACATATCCATTCGACAATCTCCGACCCAAAGGTTTGGAGCTACTGATAGGAGTTGAACCTACAACCTATCGCTTACAAGGCGATTGCTCTGCCATTGAGCTACAGTAGCAAGTGTGTGCATGGAGAAAACCTACAAAGCCATGCACACGAGGGACAACCATCTTTCGATGGATGGTCGGGATGGGTGGAGTCGAACCACCGACCGATGGTTTATAAGACCATTCCTCTAACCAACTGCGGTACATCCCGTTGCGCGTGTCTGTCCACGCTGTCAAGGGTCTTTCCCCTTCGTCATAGGGATAATGAGGTTTGACTAAAGTGTTTCCGTATTTGGGTCTAACCTCTGGCAGAGGAACTTGGACTCGAACCAAGGTAAATCGGGTCAAAGCCGATTGCACTACCCTTGTGCTATTCCTCTATGTTGGCGGCAAGTTGGAAGAAATAATCCTTGCCGCCTATCCCCCTCATCGACCGTTTAGCTTGTCCTTGAACGCTTCTGCTGGTACGAACGCAACGCTCTTCCTCTCTGCGATTTCGATCCGCCCACCAGTATAAGGATTATATCCATTCATTGCCCTATGCTTTCTTCTGCTAAACGTGCCGAAGTTCTTAATCCTTACATTTTCTCCGCAAAGCAGTTTCTGTTCAACAGCATCAAATACGATATCAACCCACTCTCTTGCTTCGCTCTTCAGATTTGTTGTATGATTTGCCGAAATAAAATCAGCGAGTTCATTCTTACCAATTGCCATCTTATATATCCTCGTTTTCAACAAAGTCTACAGCATCGTACATGCCGATGCAGTTCTCACACCCTACGATTTCGTTGTCGATGTCTGTAAAGTAGAAGTCGCACTCGTCACCGCACTTCGGGCATTTCATAACAACAGGCTCTCGACCGTTTGGATATCCAGTAGAGCGAAGATTGTCAACAACAGGGTGGTCTGGAATGTTGTTAATGTCCATCATAATTACCTCGTCAAATATCCGTTATCTGTATCTCCCAAGAGTTCTCCGACGAAATCCGTAAGAGCATCAACTACGAGGAAGAAGTCGTGTGCGACAACCATTTCGTCGCAACTTTCTTTTTGAATCCTATCATATGCCGCCTCTACGAAGTTTCGGATGTAGTCATGCTCCATCGCAAGCAACTGCTCCGTAGTAATCTTTACAACATTGTCCATCTTCTGTCTCCTTACTGTTCTATAGCACCAAATGATTTGTAGAGTCCGCAGATTGCATCCTCAATAGCCGCGCATCTCGAACGCAAGGACTGGATGCACTTTTCAATCTGCTCAGAGTTCGTCGCAATGTAGTACCCGTCTGGATCAGAAACGATTGGATGCCCAGCACTACGCAACGCATTGATGTGCTTTCTGATAACCTCTGACCCGCGCAATCCCGTGATATACGCAAGGTCGCTTCCTGTGATATGATTCGGATATCTCGGAAGGTTTTCCAGAATCTCCTTCTGCAAGTCTGTCTTCATAGTTTTCTCCTTTTCGTGTCCCATTTTTGTCCCATTGTCGAACTAAAGTTGAAATTCTTATTCAAATTTTGCTCACAATTATTTGCGCGAGGTCTTGCAAAAGGAGAGCCGACTTGCTATAATGAAATTGCCAGAAATCATTATATCCTCAAACCGAAGAATTTGCTCATCGGTTCTCCGTTTTGTTACCCTACGCTTGGTATATTACCATACAAATGTGGACTTGTCAAGCACTTTCTTCCACTTTTTTGAGGAAATTTTTAGAGGGGTGTAACTTTATGTTGTACTGTCGGTATCTTGAACTCTGCAAGGAGAACGGAATAGCTCCATCAACGCTCGCCATACAGCTCGGATACAGCAAGAATGCCTATTCGAGATGGAAGGATTCAGCGGGAGAAAGCGGCGGCATCGTTTCATTGCGGTCTGACACACTTCTAAAGATTGCAGACTTCTTTGGAGTGTCCATAGATTATCTTTGCGGAAGATCAGACAGGCGTTCAGAAACATCCCCTATCATTGCAGAACTTACGAGCAATCCTCGAAAAATGCTACTGCTCGACGAGATGGAAGGAATGACGGACAAAAGCCTCGAACAAGTAATTAGAATCATGCGGACAATAAAAGGTATGCAAGACGATTAAACGTACAGCAAGTGTGCGAGAATCATAATGTATAGCACCACAGAATGGAGATGATGGAGAATGACTTGCTTTGCACCCGCGCTCAACACATGGTTTGTTTTCAAGCCACTACCGAAAGGAACTGGAGCATTTATAACAAGAGACGGCGAGGACACTAACTATGTTATCGTAAACGATAACTTGAGCGAGATGGATAAGCTACTTGCATTGATACATGAGTTTATACATCTGTACAGAAACGACCTCGACTCCGACAAGGATCGAGAAGAACTGGAAAGAGAGGTTGTAATAGAGTATTGAGAACTAATATTGGAACAAGAACTGGATACGATTGTATAGACAACGAAACACGGCGCAGAATCGCAGAGCGAAGACTTGCGCTGAACTGTTCGCAACTTGAACTTGCGAAGCGTCTCGGCTATACGTCAAGATCATCCGTGTCGAGAGTCGAGAGAGGCACTCTCCCGCTTTCAAAGCAATCTATTGCGAAGTGGGCTGTCGCTCTGCAAACAACCCCAGAGTATCTCTTGCACCTTACAGACATAATTGACGGTAATGTTGCGGAAAAGACAACATATGACGCTGACATCGAAAAGCTAATTAAGCTCTACTCCAAGATGAACAAGAAAGAACGTGCGCTGTTGTTGAATTTTTCTGAAACGCTTTTGGAAAATAAAATGTACAAGAACTATGCAAAAGCAAAGAAGAGCCGAAGCGAAGTGGATTGAAAAAGAAAACCGTTGGTGCATTCAGGTGCAATCGCAAGGGACTCGTCGTAGGTTTTATTCTACGACCGTTGGAAAGCGCGGCAAGGTTGAGGCGGAGCGCAAGGCGGATGAATGGTTGTCTCTTGGGTCAACAGTTGGAAACGCAAAGGCAGAAACGGTTTGGAAGTCTTACTTGGATTACATGAAAGCGGAAAGGATGGACACGCACCAGTACGAAAGCATTGGTCGAGTCCACATTCTTCCTGTTATTGGAAGAAAGAGAGTTGATTCGGTAACGGAGTTTGATCTTCAAACAATAGTTACTAATGCATTTAATAAAGACCTTTCTAAAAAAACTCTTGAGAATATTCGCGGGTGCATCTCGGCTTTTATTCGATATTGTCGAACCCGCAATCTTACAACTCTTCATCCAGAAAATATAAAGATAAACAAGAAAGCGCGAAGACCCAAGAAGAATACAATGCAACCAGATGATCTGAAAGTCTTGTTTTCTGAATGTGATACAGTCTTTAGAGGTAAGGTTTGTTTTGACTGGTATATATACGCATATAGGTTTCAAGCAAGCACGGGATTGAGACCCTCTGAACTGTTTGGAATCTATAGGTCTGATGTTGATATGAAGAATAAATGTTTAACGATAAGCAGAGCGTATACTGGTCGCGGGCATTTCTCAGAAGGTAAATCCGAAAACGCAAGCCGCACAATCGTCTTAAATAATTTTGCGATAGACGCATACTATCATCAAGTTGAAATGCTTGACTCAAATGGTCTTACCAGATCAAAGTGCAAGTATTTGTTCCCGAAGGAAGACGGCAGTATAGGTGAAGAGTATCTATACTGGAAAAGGTTCTCAAAATATTGCGAAGTACATGGCTTTGTTCACTATACTCCTTACGAGTTGCGTCACACATATATATCGGTTAACCGTTATATGCCAGATTCCCTACTCAAGTTGCAAGTAGGTCATTCTCAAAAGATGGACACTCGTGGTGTTTATGGACATGAGATTGATGGGGATTCAATGAGAGCCGCAGAAATTTCTGGCTCTGCGTTCGCAGAGATACTTGGAAATAAAAACGATACCAAAGTGATACCAGAGCAGTTCACTAAATAACGAAAAAGTCCCATAAACTGGGACTTTTTTATGGCGCGGAAAGTGGGATTTGAATTAAAAAACATCGAATTATAGCGCAGATGCTTATAAAGCCGCTTTTAAAAAGCCCAGACGTATAGGGCTTTTTTCTTTAACGTGCTTATAAAGCCGAAATAAAATGATACCAAAAGTGATACCAAGGGATAATCCCAATGGTGATGCCAAAGGTGATATCGAAAGCGATACTAAACGTCCTT
>JAEEGL014686177.1_pt1 | contig 36641 bp, 31 predicted proteins | sample 9134231 | NCBI WGS metagenome assembly JAEEGL01 (sample SAMN16246548, study PRJNA631951) | gut metagenome | biome: gut microbiome; feature: rumen; material: fiber-attached | host: Bos | place: Iran: Karaj | collected 2018-10 | reverse complement strand
TTTGGTGAAATCCTGAAACATATATTCACCAATCACATTATTCTCTGTCTTGCAGCTTCCGAAATAAGCCACACCGCCACTTACGATGTTCACTCCTGACAAATCCAACGAAGTTACGGTTCCTGCACTAATCAGCTCACGTAAGTATTTTACGTCCGTTCCGTTGATGGAACCCGTTAACTTGAGCGAAGTCTCAGTTTCTGTCAGCAATGTAGAGAGGGTTCCAGCAGTCTCCACATTAACTTCGGTATCTGCCCACGCCCAATTGGCCGTAAAACAGATGAAAAGTGACAGCATCAGTTTGCTGAACTTTAAACAACCTTTTCCTTTCATAAATTTGTGTTTCTTTTATTTATAGTTTGATTTAAGATTATTGTTTTTATTAATTTCCTGAGGCTACCAATGTCTGGCAGCCTCAGGTACATCTAAGCTATCTTAGGCATTTATGCTGAGCACAAAGCGTGTACCCTTTGTGAACTCAGGATCAATGCTCAGGTCGCCATTCATCTTGATGGCCATCTGTTGGCAAATAGGCAGGCCAAGACCGTCACCGACAGTAAGGTCGCGTACCTCCAGGAAAGGCTTAAATACATCCTCGCGCTTCTCCTCAGGAATCACAGAACCTGTATTGGAAACCAAGAACTGACACTTATGTACGCTACGTTTCTTGAAATCCAGATGTATATGACCACCTTCTGGTGTATATTTGACAGCATTGTTCAGCAGATGCAGCAAGATATGGCTGACATACTCCTTGTTGAATGTAGCGCTCATCTTGGGAGCATCTACAGCCAAGACTACATCCCTCTTTTCCTTGCCACGCACCTGATTCATCAAGTCCTCACAGAATGCAGGCAGGCTTACCTCCTCTGTTTCCACAGTCTCACCTATGGTACTCTCCAGCTGTGAGAGCGTCTGTATATGGTTAGAGAAATCCAGCAGAGCCTTTACTTCGGGCTGCATACCGTTCAGTTTCTGCAAGGTCGGGGTCAGCTGGGCTGATATATTGCTGGTAAACTTTGCCTTTAGGGCTATGTTCTCACCCAGTTGGCGGATGGTCTTCTTCTGCTTATGGGTAAGAGCAAACAGACGCATTATGAGCAAGGCTCCTATTACCAGCACGGCAGCCAATATGACAGAGAGAACGCACAGGCCGATGATGATACCCTGACGGGTAGCCAACTTGCTATCCTTCTCGGCGATTTCTTTCTCGCCAGCCTGAATCTGCTCCTTCAAGGCACCAGACACGTCAGCCAACTTAAGTGCTGCAGCAGAATCCTTCCATGCGATGTAACCGCTATAAGCCTGAGCTACCATATTGGCACTACCCGACTTCTTGCCACCCTCTATCAGCAACTTATAGGCAGCATCCACTTTGTCATATTCCTTAGAGGCAGTCAGCTTAGCTGCCATCTCCTTGAAGACCTCATTTCCCTTGGAAGTCTGGCCAAAGGTGTAATAGTAGATAGCCTTGTTATAGAGAAGGTCGTTCTTTACCTTTTCGTCACCCGATGCATTGGCAAACTTCTCCATCTTATCCAGATGTTCCTCTGCGTTTGCACTTCTGTGCATCTTCATATACATCGTCATTCTGATGAGTGATGTCTTGTAACGGGCAGCAGCTTTACCCTGAGCATCCAGATTGGCGTTGTTCTGAATAGCCTGCTCTATTGTGTGCAAGCGTTCAAATGCCTCCTTGTAACGATTGGCAGCAACATCACCTTCAACGCGTTGCCACATCTCATTTGTCTGTGCACTTGCAAAAGAGCAAACAGCCAATATATTCGCTATTAAAATAAGTTTCTTGCAATTCATAATTCCACGTTCAAAATATAATAAAAACGGTACAAAATTATACAATTCTTAGACGTGTACCAAATAAATTAACTTTTTTTCTGCTAAGCAGAAGCACAATAGACTATGAAGAGGCTTCTGAAAAAATTTGGTACTTCAAACACTTCTCTTTATCTTTGTCCAAAATATTTTGCAATCAAGGGTATTTGCTTTTGCCTTTTAAGGGTCTTATAGATAAACAATGAGACATACACACAAAGATGAACTACAGCAAACAAGAGTTTGAACGCCTGTTCAAGGATAATTATCCGCACATGTATCGGATGGCATTCTCGCTGGTAGAGAATGCCGACGATGCCAAGGATGCCGTACATCAGGTGTTCGCACAAATCTGGAGAGGCAAACCTCAGATTAGCGAGGACAGCATCAGAGGCTATCTGCTGGCAGCCACTCGCAACCAATGCTTGCACATGCTGCGCTCCAAACAGTTACAACGCAAGATGGAGGAGGAACTGCAGCGCGAGACAGAAGAAACCCTAAGTGAGGAACGTGAAGAGTTGCTGCAAGCCCTACAGCAAGTGATTGAAGAGAACCTGACGGAGCAGGACAAACGTGTGCTTCAACTGCATTACCAAGAGGAGATGACCTACGCAGAAACAGCATCAGTACTAGGCATCAGTTCAGCAGCCGTAAACAAGCACATTACCCGCTCGCTGTTCAAAATCCGTAAAACCCTAAAAATTGCAAAGTAAGATGAAGACCGAAGATATTGATAAAAGAATAGGCATGCCCGACGTGGAAGCGGAATGGGCACGCTTCGAGCGAGAAGTCATTGGCAAGGAGCCAAAGGGAAACAGGCGCTCCATATATTCATGGATTGGTGGTTTGGGAATTGCTGCCTGCATCCTGCTTTTCTTCCTTATTAACATGGGGGATGAACCAAAGCCAGCAGCACCTGTCGTTGCTGAGCAAGCAGAACCACTGCCCATTCAGCAACCAGCAACAGAAGAGGTTAAGGAAGAACCCATCATCGTTCACATCGTTAATACGCGCCAACCCAAGAAGGCTCCACGCAAAGAGTTAGCTTTAGCGAATGCTGATGCTCCAACTACTACAGGGCTTACCACTTCTTGCGGTGAATATACAGGTGAAGTTCAGAAGTTTAATATGGACGACGTAAAAGATCTCGCCTTCGAGTCTGTCGACCAAGCTCTGCAAGAACAGATCGCCGGACTAGACATTGTGCCGAACCCCAGTTACTTTGATTCAGACACTACCATGCGTTTACGTGGTAAAACAGATAACAATAAAAGGAGACAGCCTCTGATTGTATTGAACGGCAAGATTCTGGAGATTCCCGATAGTGCAAAATTCGAGAACTACGATACGGAAGAGCAGTTTGCGTCCCTTTTGGGCATTAAATCAGAAGACATCAAAAGCATCTATGTATTGAAAGACGACAAAGCAACTGCAAAATGGGGAGAAAAAGGTGCAGCCGGTGTAATAGCAATTAGCACAAAACAACATCAGCTTGCTGACAGCGTAAAGAGAAACATAAATGAGGAAGCCAAGCGACGTTATCTCGAGTGGTTTGACATGGCGAATAAAAATGATACACTTAGCGACAACTATATGAACCAGCACGAGGAACTGAAGGCAAGCCGTTACCGAATCTCTGGTATTGTTCTTAATGAAGACAAAGAGCCGCTTCCACATACGATGATTGACGTAGTGAAAGAAGGAAATAAGATTTGGGGCAGAGAAACAGCAGACTCCACGGGACATTTCGCCTTTTGGGCTCCACGTAAGGGTGTCAAGATTCGCTTCTCGTACGTGGGCTTTTATAAAGTTGTCGAAATTAAGCCAACGGACCAACCCCTCACTATACGTATGAAACCAACCAAAGGCCTAAAGAAGTTAAAGAAATTATCGTTTGAATAACAAGTCCATTATGAAAAATACAATGAAAAGGAAGATTATCACATTAGCAATGCTGATGACGATAGCCATTGGAGCACAGGCCCAGAGCAGGCTGGAACCCATGACACAAATTGATCAGAAGCTGTGGGGAGAAAAGTATTTCGAGACTTGGCTGTCCGAGAAGGCAAGCCAACAGATGCTTAAGTTCCCTACCCCCATGGAAGACTTCCCCTCCGCCCTGTATGTGTATTGCGGTCATAAAAAATCAAGCGGTTGCAGGTAAAGTGGTGTGTGGTGAACGAGGAAGCAGGGCCAGATGAATCAGCCCTGAAGTTGGAGTCTATAGAAATGAAGACAGACAAGGAAACGGCATTGGCGTTTTCCAACTTAATTAAACATGCAGTGGGCACATGTATGTTTATTGACGATCGTTTGGGATTCGACGGAACCACTTACTTCTTTGGGGATTATCGTCGTGTTGCCACAATATGGTCGCCTGATCGTGGAAGCAACTGCCGGAGACTGACGGATGTGTTGGAAAAAGCAATGACAGCCGTCAAGAACCAGAACGAGGAGGAGCTGAAAAAATTGCTGCCCGAGGTTAAGTCCCTGACAAAGGTATTCGAAGAACTTTATCCAAAAGACATAAATAGGGAATGAGAAAAAAACGATAACGTATTGCCCCCAAAACTAGACTATAGGCGTTAGGCCTACAGTCAATGGGGAACTGAAAAAAAGTCTGTCCATATAAAACCTTTTGTCCGCTGTAGTTTAACGATTTTTGTTGACCTACTTATATTAGTTAGTCATAACTGAGTTTATCGCATGTAAGTATTAAGATATTTTGTCTGCAAATGCTGTTTTTTGTATTTTTTCCCCTTTTTCTTTTGCTCGTTTCATTTTAAACGCTACCTTTGCAATATACATTATCCATGAAAAAGATTAGAACACCATGAACAAACAACTTATTCTTGCTAAGGGTATTTACCCTAGAAAGTACTTTCACTTTCTTATACTCTTTATATTGAGTCTCTTCTGCAATACAACATTTGGCTACGACTTTTCAGAACCCAATGCCGAAGGTATTAAGATGTTTTATAAAATAGTAGGACCCGATGAGGTATGGGTGACGTATGAGTGGTGGAACAACAATTTCTATGGTGAATGGCGTATTGCCGAGGGGTATCAGGATGTGACAGACATTATCATCCCCGAAACGGTGACACATAATGGCATTACCTATCGCATCACCAACTTAGAAGTAGGTTGTTTCCAAAGCAGTGCCAAGTTGGAAACTGTAGTAATCGGTGACAATGTGACAGAACTAAACAGGCAGGCATTCCAGAACTGCACAGCACTTAAATCTATCACATGGGGTAAGAACCTTGAATCGTTCGGAACCCTTGTACTGAACCACTGCACTAGCCTAAAAAAGATTATCCTACCATCTGAGACAGCCCTTAGGGCATGGTGTACACATAGCTGGACAAATGATCCTTCCATCTTCGGGCAGTGTCCTGAAGTACAGTTGTTTTCTGATGAGGATACTCCCATTACACATCTTATTATTCCTACAGGAGTGAAAGGACTTACCCAAAACAATTTCAGAAAATTGCTAACACTAAAAGCCGTAACCTTCAGTAATGATGTCACCACACTTGGAGATGAGGCATTTGGCTGGTGTACTGGACTTAATGAGATAAACATCGGGAAAAAGGTGACAGAAATCGTTGGGAATCCCTTTAATGGATGCAAGAACTTGACTTCGATAGTGGTAGATGAGGAAAATCCCATCTACGACTCACGTGACGGATGTAACGCTATTATTCACACAAGTGATAACGTTCTGCTACAAGGATGCAAAAATACAAAAATTCCAGAAACGGTAACCGCCATCGGTCCGTATGCTTTCGATGATATGGATGACTTGAAAACGATTAATATCCCTAGCAGTGTGGATTCGATAAACTACTGGGCTTTTATTTATTGCGATGGACTGACCTCCATAGAACTTCCAGAAGGCTTGAAAATCATAAAGTCACAGGCTTTCCGATATTGTAGACAGCTGACCTCAATAACGCTCCCCAGCACACTAAAAACAATAGAGTATCTGGCATTCGACGCTTCACCTGTGAAAATTGTCGATATTCATGCCAAAACTCCTCCGACCATACCTTCCTTAAAAAACAGTGTATTCACCAGTAATCCCATCGTCATGGTTCCCGAAGGGTGCAAGGAAGCCTATCAGACTGCTGAAGGATGGAAGGATTTTACTATTATTGAAGGGACTACCGTTGCATGCGGAGAACAGATGAATTGCATCTACGAAGCGTCAACACATACGCTTACATTGTTCGGTACTGGTCCAATGACCAATTATCATAGCTGTGAAGAAACACCTTGGTATAACTATCGTTCTTCCATTCATAAAATTGAATTTTTCAACGGTATTAGTACCATCGGAGATTATGCCTTCGAAGGGTGTAACGCAATAGAAAGTGTAGAACTACCTAGTAGCATAAAAACCATCGGACAATCGGGTTTCCAAGGATGTAGTAATCTACAATCCATAGACATAAATGAGGTAACCTATATAGGCGACTCCGTCTTCTATGGCTGTAGTAATCTGCGAACCGTTAAGATGGAAAAACTAAAATCCATTAATAGCCACGCATTCGAAGGGTGCTGTACAATTGAGAAAATAGAAATACCAAACATCGTGACATCGATTGGCGACTATGCTTTCGCTTATTGTGTTTCCATTAAGGAGATGAAACTACCTAGTAGCATAACAGACATCGGGGAATCTGCATTTTATGGATGCCGCAACCTGCAGATAGTTGTGATTGATGCTCCAGAAATAGCCTTACATGGAGAACATGCCTTCGACGACAATGCTGAGAACAGAAAAATCTTCGTTTATAAAGAGAACTTAGAATCCTATAAAGCAAGATGGAGTTCCTATACCAACAATATCTTTGCTAGGGGAATCTTCTATTCGTTCGATGAGAGCACTGGCACCCTTACAATTTATGGATATGGCGAAATGAATGTTGATGATTACATAATAGATGATAATAGCGGAATTACACCTCCTTGGATTAGCTGGCGTGAGTCTACCAAAACCATTATCATTGATTCCGGAATACAATCAATATGCACCTACGCTTTCTACCAATTCAATAATGTAACAACAGTAAAGATTGGCAATAGCGTAGAATACATCAGTTACTGGGCATTCGTAATCGGTTCAAGTCTAACCACACTGGAACTTCCAAACAGCCTAACCAGAATAGAATCAAACAACTTCGATAATAATCAACTGACCACACTATACATACCACGCAACCTAACTATCATAGAAGATCCGTCTTCGTTAGGAAATGGCCAAATGGTGTCAATAGTTGTGGATGAAGATAACCCCGTTTACGATTCACGCAACGATTGTAACGCTATTATTGAAACCAGTACAAATAAACTTGTATTGGGATGTGTCAACACAACCATTCCCAGCAATGTGGTTTCTATCGGTGAAAGAGCCTTTAGATATAACAATTTTAAAAGCATCACCATCCCCAGTAGTGTCACGGAAATTCTTGATCGTGCCTTTCATAGATGTTTCGAACTGGATTCGGTAACAATTCTGGCACCACCTCTAAAGAGTTATGGAAAAGAAGCCATCTGGGATTCCTACTGGCCTAACAATTATGGGAAGATTTATGTGTATGAAGAATATCTGGATGAGTATAAAGCAGGATGGCCCCAATATTCCGAAATAATATTCCCCATAACAGATTCCGTGCTCATTGACAAAATCAACAACATAAACTTAGACGACAACAATACAAAGATATACTACGACCTAAGCGGCAACAGACTTAACAGGAAGCCCAACAAAAAGGGAGTCTATATTTATAACGGAAAGAAAATTCTCTTCTAAATCCCAAAACATCTAATGACACTATAGTCTAACGATTTTAGTGGTTATTCTTCAATTTATTGAAAGATCACCTTCCATCAGTTATAAACTTTTTACTGCCACGCGTAGCAGTAATTTTTTCTACGCGTGGCAGTATTATTTTCTACGTGTACTAGTAAAAAAGGGAAGGTAGGACATCCATAACAATTACTGAGCAATCACTTTCTTCCCATTCTTCACGTATATCCCCTTTTTGCTTGGTTTGCAATTCTGCTTCATGCCGTCAAGAGCGTACCAAGCATTATCAACATTCTTGTCTGTTACGCCTGTTGTCGTTGGTCCCGTCAGAGAGTCTGTCATAGATCCTGATTTCCATATCTTAAATGCGCCACAGAGGTGGAGCATTGACAGATAATGCACTAACCCATCGTAGTAACGGTACTGACCTGTTAGCGGTTTCACATTCCATGCCATCTCAAGGTTTCTCTTGACGGCATCTTTGTAATCCGGGTTGTTCAGCAGGCAGTAGCAAGCCACGGCGTTGGCACCTGTCTCGCCAACTGTGTAGCTCTCGGAAGGGCTGCTACCGTCCCAGTTGAAGCGTGCGTGCTTATAGTCATCTTCCTCAAAGAAGTCGATAAGCCTCTTTGCCATTACTTCCTGGCGTTCGGCATCTGCACCGAAAAGGTAGTAGTCCATGCCGAAGTTCATGGCACATCGCATGGCATCATACATGTACTTGTGGGAATTAGTATTATAGGATGTACTCTTTGGCTGACCATTGAATTCACTGTAGTCTGCAAACAGTCCAGTTCTTGAGTGCGATGACTTATAGAGGTGGTTGCGAGTAGCATAGGTAGCCATCATCCACTTGTCTTGATTGGTATATGACCAACGTGAGAACAAATCAACGAATGCTGGCAGGTCGTAGGATGGGTCGGTGAAGTCTGAGCAGTTGTATGGCTGGAAGCAGATGATTTTATGAGATTCACTGAACAGCGAACCGTTGCCGTTTTTCCAGCATTTCTCCAAGATATATTGAGCATCGTCCATGTAGCGATAGTCGTGCCAGCGGTTGGCAGCAAAGAGCAATGACATCATGAAATACATCTCGGCATCGGGTGCACAATTTTGGTCTCTCATGTATCCATCGGTTCCGCACAGCCATGCGAAGTAGCCGTCCCATTGCCCGCTCTTATGCCACATGTGATTCTTGGCGAATGCCCATAGTTTGTCGAACTCCGTTTTATGGTTGGTCTGCACGGCAATCATCATGCCATAGCTCATGCCCTCAGAGCGCACATCATTATTACCTGTATCAAGAATATATGCTTCATACCCTCTGTCGAAATACACCTTCGCGTTGCTGGCACCCTTGAAGTAATGATCCCACAACTGGTCGAGCTTTGCCTGAATCTCCTCGTCTGTCTTGCCAAGGCAGGTTTTGAACGGGCTGGTATAGTCACCTGTATAGTAGGCACCGCCGAAATCTTGGAACTCCTCTGGGCCATAGTAGCCACCATTCTCATCGTAGAAATCTTTGGCACTTGCGGCTATTGTCGCAAGTGCAAGTATCATCGTAAGGATTTTCTTTCTCAATTTTATCAATCTTTTTACCTATTGTCATTTTGTTTTTGATTCGTAACTATACTCCCCTTATCACTTCTCCGCCGTAATACGACAGATATTGATGACGGTCTGCATAGCTTTCTCCATATTCTGGATGGGGACAAACTCATGACGACCATGGAAGTTAAGGCCTCCTGCAAAGATATTGGGGCAAGGCAAGCCCTTGAAGGAGAGCTGTGCGCCATCTGTTCCACCACGAATAGGGATAATCTTACAGAAGCCACAGGCTTCCTCTATAGCCTGACGGGCGATGTCTGTGATGTGCGGCTTATCACTTAACTGCGAGAGCATATTATAGTACTGGTCGGCAAGTTCCAACAGAACAGTTCCTGCGCCATAACGCTGATTGAAACGCTCTACCATATCCATAAGAACTTTCTTGCGCATCTCGAACATCTGACGATTATGGTCGCGAATGATATAGGACAGCTTGGCCTCCTCGACCGTTCCCTGCAAACCAGTAAGATGATAGAAACCCTCATAGCCAGAGGTAAGTTGAGGCACCTCGTTCTGAGGCATCTCCTGTGCAAACTCGCTGGCAATCAGGACAGCATTTACCATCTTGTCCTTAGCATAGCCTGGATGAACATTACAGCCCTTGATGGTAACCTTGGCACCAGCAGCATTGAAGTTCTCGTACTCCAACTCACCTACCTCGCCGCCATCCATCGTGTAGGCCCATTGGCAACCGAACTTCTCCACATCAAAGAGGTGTGCACCAGCCCCTATCTCCTCATCGGGGTTAAAGCCTACACGAATCTTGCCGTGCTTAATCTCTGGGTGTTCCTGCAAATAGACAATAGCTGTCACAATCTCTGCAATGCCAGCCTTATCGTCTGCTCCCAAGAGAGTATGACCGTCTGTAACGATAAGGTCTTCGCCGATATGATCCTTCAACTCAGGGAAAGCCGACACACGGGTAACGATATTTTGGGCAGCATCCAACACAACGTCTTTTCCATCGTAATTACGAATGATGCGTGGTTTGATATCAGCTCCGCTACAGTCGGGCGATGTGTCCATGTGTGCGATAAAGCCTATGGTAGGCACAGGCTTATCCGTATTAGCAGGGAGGGTAGCATAAACATACGCATTTTCATCCATGCAAACATCCTCGAGGCCTAATGCTGTGAGTTCATCGCGCAGGTATTCTGCCAAAGCAAACTGTTTGCGAGTGCTGGGGCAGGAAGCAGACTCCTCGCTTGACTGTGTGTCAAAGGATACATATTTAAGAAAGCGATCAACCAATTGGGTATTCATAATACAATAGTTTTTACGGTTTGACTTGCAAACTTACACTTTTTTTCTGACAACACGGCTCTTTCTCGTAAATTTTATCTAAATTTGCACATAAAACAAAAAAGGAATGATAGACAGACTTACGGTAGATAAGATACTGGACGCAGCAAACATCGTGGATGTGGTGTCTGACTTCGTGACACTGAAACGTGCTGGTGCTAACCTAAAAGGATTATGCCCTTTTCATGATGACACCACGCCGTCCTTCATGGTATCTCCTGCCAAGAATCTGTGTAAATGCTTTGCTTGCGGCGAAGGAGGAAGTCCCGTTCACTTCATCATGAAGCACGAACAACTCTCCTACCCCGATGCACTGCGCTATCTGGCCAAGAAATACGGAATAGAAATTCAAGAGAAGGAACTGACCAAGGAAGAGTTGGAGTCGCGTAACGACCGTGACAGTATGTTCATTGTCAACGAGTGGGCTCGCGACTGGTTCCTGAACGAACTGAACAACACACCCGACGGGAAAGCCATAGGACTGGCCTACTTCCGCGGCAGAGGATTCCGTGACGACATCCTGAAGAAGTTTCAGGTGGGCTATAGTCCCAACAACAAGGAGCATACGCTGGCAGCAGATGCGCTGAAAGCGGGCTATCAGGAGAAGTTCCTCACAAACACTCCCAACGAGAAAGATACCAAGCTGAGTATTGGGACAGGACTCTGTCTGAAGAACGAGCAAGACGGGAAGTTGCGAGACAGATTCCGTGGCAGAGTGATGTGGCCCATCTTTACCATGAGCGGCAGAGTTGCCGGATTTGGCGGTCGTGTACTGGATGCAGCCACCAAAGGTGTGAACGTGAAATACATGAACTCGCCAGAAAGTCTTGTTTATAGCAAAAGGCGCGAGCTCTTTGGTCTATTCCAAGCTAAAGAAGCTATCCGCAAGCAAGACCTCTGTTATCTGGTGGAAGGCTATACGGATGTAATGGCTATGCACCAACAAGGAGTAGAAAATGTGGTTGCATCAAGTGGCACAGCGCTGACCAACGAACAAATACGTCTGATTCACCGCATGACTAACAACATAACGGTTATCTTTGACGGTGATGAGGCGGGCATCCATGCCAGTGAACGAGGCATAGACATGCTGTTGGCTGAGGGAATGAACGTAAAGTTGCTTCTGTTGCCAGACGGTGATGACCCAGACAGCTTTGCACGCAAACATAATGCTACAGAATATCAGCAATACCTGAAGGAGAATCAGGTGGACTTTGTGGACTACAAGACAAGCCATCTGATGGAGAGCGCCAAGGACGACCCTAATAAGCTCGGGCAACTGATTCATAACGTTTCTGAAAGCATCGCTGTAATACCCGATGAGATTACACGTGTGCTATACATACGCCAGGCTGCCCAGAAACTTCACATGGAAGAACGCCTGATTACAGATGCCGTACAGAAACAGATGCAGCGACTCAGGGAAGAGAAGCGTAAGGAGCAGGAGCGGGAGGCAAGAAGAAATGTTCCCGTGAACCCTGATGCCGGTCCCGAGAAAACAGATCCGACACAACAAGATGTTCCATACAAAACAGAGGTTAATGCCCCTACCATTGCCAAAGGTAATCCCCGTGAGCTTACATTGATGCAAATGCTAATCAGACACGGAGAAAAATACATGGGACAGATGGAAGACGAAGAGGGCAACGACATTCCGCTAACGGTAATTGAATATATTCATTACAGCTTAGCTGACGACGGAATAAAACTCTCCAATCCCATATATGAACGCATTCTGGACGAAGGCTACAAGCATATAAAGGAAGAAGGGTTCAGAGCTGAACATTTCTATGTAAATCATCCTGATGCAGACATCAACAAGTTGGCTGCCAACCTCTGTCTGGACAATGTCCCACTGAGCAAGTTGCACGGAGAACTGCCCACAGATGAGCGGTTGGACGAGATAGTGCCCAACCTAATGGCCAGCCTTAAGCTGAGTATCGTTCAGAAAGAACTAAAAGAGATAATAGAAAAGACAAAGAAGCCAGACATCAGAAACAACAAAGATACCTTGCGTGAGCTGATGACTAAATTTAACGAAAAATCTAAACTGGCTAAAAATTTGGCCAAAGAATGCGGCGAACGTGTTATCTTGAAATAAGCTGCAAGAACTCCTCTCTAGTCTTTGCCTGATTAAAAGCTCCACAGAAATCACTGGTAGTAGTAATGCTGCCTTGCTTTTCTACACCACGCATCTGCATACACATATGCTGAGCCTCTATTACCACCATAACACCTAACGGATTCAACGCCTCTTGGATACACTCACGTATCTGCTTGGTCATGCGTTCCTGAATCTGTAAGCGATGAGAGAAACAATCTACCACACGAGCAATCTTACTAAGACCTGTCACCTGACCATTGGGGATATAAGCGACATGCACTTTTCCATAGAAGGGAAGCATGTGATGTTCGCAAAGAGAATAGAAATTGATGTCACGGACTATAACCATCTGACGATAGTCCTCACTGAACTTGGCTGAGTTAAGAATAGCTATGGGATCCTCTGCATAACCACGGGTTAATGTCCGCATAGCCTTGGCCACACGGTGTGGTGTCTTGTGCAAACCCTCACGATTTGCATCCTCGCCCATCAACTCAAGGATGCGATGTATATGTTCCTCTAATTCTTTTTCTACGTCTGTCATAGTTATTCACTAATATTCGCGAACATTAATTTTACTCTTTACAATAACGGCCTCATCAAAACGTCCTGTCTCACGCATCTTATGTAAATATTCATTAGCCTCCTCAACAGTACGGAAGTCACCAGCGCGACAAATCCAATGGGGAGACTGAAAACCTGCATAGACGGACAACTCGGGGAAGAAACCTTTTACACGTTCCTTCATTGCCTGTGCTTCTCCCTTACCTCTACGTGTATTGCCTCCAAGATATACCTGAATACGATAACCGTTCATACGCACACGCACTCCCAATTGCTGTCTGGTAGTATCCATAAGAAGCGAATCCGTCACCTGTGGCGTCTTTGCAACAGAGGGCGTAACCTTCTTCTCCATCTTGACAGCAACAGATGCCGACTTAGGAGCAACACCATTTACCAAGTCAGTAATGGCTTTACTCTGATGTAGCACAACCTTACCCTGACCAGGAGTCACAGTCTGAATCTCCTCGGTATATTTTACCTGTGCATGAATCACCGCACAGGAAAAGGACAGAGCTAATGTAAGGAGAACATTCTTCATACAGGAACGTTATAGAAAATCAGGCTCGCAAACCTTATGGTCTGCGAAACCTGAATATAATTATTTGATTACTTCCAAGCGTCAATGATACCCTTGAAATCAGGAGCCTTCAGAGAAGCACCGCCAATCAAGCCACCGTCAATATCGGGCTTAGCGAACAGCTCGGGAGCATTGCTTGCCTTGCAAGAACCACCATAGAGAATGCTGGTCTCATCAGCAACCTGAGCGCCATAAACCTCAGCAACACAGCTACGGATGTAAGCGTGAATCTCCTCTGCCTGCTCAGCTGTAGCAGTCTTGCCAGTACCAATAGCCCAGATGGGTTCGTAAGCGATAACAACATTCTTCCACTGCTCTGCTGTCAGGTGGAATACGCTACCAGCCAACTCAGCCTTGCAAACAGCCTCCTGCTTGTTAGCCTCACGCTCAGCCAGACTCTCACCAATACAGAAGATAACCTTCAGACCATTAGCCAAAGCCAAATCAACCTTCTCCTTCAGAATCTCTGGAGTCTCGTTGTAGTACTCACGACGCTCGCTGTGACCCAAGATAACATACTCAGCACCTGTGCTCTTAACCATAGCAGCAGAAACCTCACCAGTGTAAGCACCGCTCTCTTTGTTGGCACAGTTCTCTGCACTTACAGCAATTACGCTGTCCTTCAGCAACTCGCTAACAGTTGCCAGGTGAATGAAAGGAGTACCGATAATAACATCACAATTGGGCTTCTCAGCAGCCAAGATATCCTTCAACTCTGTAGCCAAAGCCACACCTTCCTGCAGGGTCTTGTTCATTTTCCAGTTGCCTGCAACAATCTTTTTTCTCATTTGTAATTTGTTTTTTAATGGTTTAATATTATGTAAGTTTCTCAATTTCCACATCACCCATAAGTTATCTGCCAAGGCAAAGAATATCAGCGGCAAGACGTACCAGAGGAATATCTTGAATGCCTTCTGGCGTAAGCTGCTCTCAGCAGGATGGAAAGCTGGAAGCTGCTCCACAGGTGCTGTAAGTTCCTCCTCACCCGGAATGGTGGTCTGAGGCCATTTATTCTCTATAACACCATTATGCAGTAGCATCAAGCCCGGATTGGAACGTACCATTGTCTTCAGCACCTCTGCATCTGTATAACAGAACGGATATTCAGCTCCTGTGAGTTCAATCCACTTAGCAATACCCTCTTTTCCGCTTGAAGTAAGACAGAGAAACTGATACCCGTTCTCAGTACAGTAGTCATAAAGACTTATCAAGCGCTCCATCATGCTGTCATCTGCCTTCTCAAGATAAGGAGACACAAGCAGGAACACATAACCAGAATCCATAACCACCTGCGGCGTAATATCCTCTCCTGTCTCAGCCGATATGATTTGCAAAGATTCTGTACCAGAATCCTTACTTTCCTCTCCTATTGTGACTGTCTTGCTGTCTATGAATGTCCAAGTGCTATCTGGATAATCTTCTAGCGTGAACTCCTTCTGTACACCATCCTTCTCCAGAATGAATGTTGTTTCATATTGCACATCAGACGTCAGGGCTTTCTTAAGATCTGCTCCTATATGATAGGGACGGAAGTCCACTACAGGCAGGTAAAACAGATTGTAAGAAGCAAAGACTATAGCAAAGGTCCATGAATAGATTGAAACCGTCCATTGATGCCTCTTTGTCATGGCCCTTCTCATCAGTCTGTAATAACGTAAGACCAACACTGCTGCAGCCAGCAAAACGACATTCTTTCCGAACGTCTGCCAATTAGTGAGTTTAATGGCATCGCCAAAACAGCCACAGTCAGCTATTGGGTTGGCTACAGCAAGGTAAAACGTGAGTGGCGTCATAACAGCCAAGAACAATATCATGGTTGTTGACGTTAAGCGGCGTTTAATGCCAAAGAGCATGTAGATTCCCATTACAAACTCCAAGGCAGAGAAGAGAACGGCAAGCAACAAAGGAATAGAGGCAAACAGCGTGTCAGAAAAACCAAATGCCGCAAGATAATCCTCTATCTTATATTCGGTACCCTTGGGGTCTATCAACTTAACCGTTCCGGATAAAATGAATGTAAGAGACAGCAGGCAGCGTGAGACAACGACAGCTGTCCAAACAATTTTATTCCTGATTTTCCTCTTCACCAAACGTCAGTTTTATCAAGCCGAAAACAGCATAATTCATCATGTCCATATAGTTCGCGTCGATGCCCTCTGACACCAACGTGTCTCCTCCAAGAGACTCTATCTGCTTTGTACGGAATATCTTCATGAGTATGAGGTCGGTATAGCTACTGATACGCATTCCGCGCCAAGCCTCATCATAATCATGATTCTTACGGAGCATCAGTGCCAGTGTCTTCTGAGCATGTTTGTCATAAGCCGCAAGTGCCTCCTGCTCTGTCATATCATCCGGTGTCTCAGAATACCCCAACTCTAACTGTATCAGACCTATGATGGCATAATTAACAATACCAATAAACTCTGAAGCAATACCTTCGCCCACCAAGTTTACGCCTGAGGTCTCTATACTACGGATTCTGTTAGCTTTTATGTATATCTGGTCTGTGAGCGAGGTGGGACGCATAATACGCCATGCAGCACCATAATCATGCAATTTTTTGGCGAAGAGTGAACGGCACTCCGCCATTACCTGCTCAAACTGTTCCTTAGTCTCCATGTACATTATATATTATTGTGCAAAGGTACGCCAACTTTCTCTATTCTCCAAATTTCGAGGATAAAAAGAAGGCACCCATGGATATTTCCATAAGTGCCCATATTTTTTAAACTTATCTCTGCTATCAGCTATGCTTAAGAATCTGACCAACACTGAGCGTTGATGTCTGCTTGATTCCATTAAGACGACACAATTCCTTAACAGAGGTCTTGTACTTCTTAGCAATAGAAGAAAGTGTTTCGCCAGACTTTACCTTATGGATAGCGGTACGTGGCTTAGCCTTCTGCGTAGCAATCATCTGCTGCTGGAAGTTTCTACTTTCTTCTGCCTTATCCTCAGCAGCATTCTCTTCGTTCTCATTAGCAGCCAAAACACCATTTGCATTCATTAGAGAGCCGCTACCGTTTGAACGATATACATAATAATCGGCTTTCACATCCTGCATTTCGAAATTAAACAATCGCTCTGGGTCAATAAATTTACCCAAGAATCGAGTTTCAAAGTGCAAATGAGAACCTGTTGTACGACCAGTAACACCACCCAAGCCAATAGGTTCACCAGCCTTTACTACTTGATCTTCCTTTACCAACTGTTTACTCAAATGACCATACAAGGTTTCCAATCCATTGGCATGACGTATGATAACATAACGACCGTAACCTTTACCCTCAAAGGCTACCACACGAATCTTGCCTGTAAAAGCAGCACGGATGGTATCACCAATGTAAACCTTAATATCCGTTCCATAATGATTGCGATGGAAAGCTTTACGATAGCCATAATGGCTGGTCACCAAACGAGTATCTGTAGGCATATGGAAGCCACGCAAATCAATCTTGTATTCTTCAGGCATCTGCACACCATAATGAGTGGTATAAACATTGTTCCATTCGGGATACAATGCAGATGCAGGTGGCTGTGCAGCCTCTTCGTGCTGAAGCAAACGCACAATAGACAGACTATCGATTGCACGCATCTTCTTATCTACTGGGGCCATGCTGGCCAATTTATCTTGCGCGACACCAGAAGTGGCTACGCAAGCCATAAACATTGTAAAAATGAACTTCTTTACTATCATTGTTTTCATTTTTTTTGCATTAGTTTGCTTCATCTACTGCATATAGGCGATCCATATTCAAATTACCCAAATCAAAGATTTCTTCGGGCTTAAAGAATCGATTCAACTCTATCGCAGCAGCCTCTGGCGAGTCAGAAGCATGAACAATATTCTGCTGGTTACTCATACAATAATCACCACGGATAGTTCCAGCATCTGCCTTACGACCATTGGTATAACCTGTAATGTAACGAACCACTGCGATTGCATCAACACCTTCAAGACACATGGCAATGACAGGAGTTTTCATCATTGAAGCCTTAAGAGAAGGGAAAAATGGCTTTTTCACCAAATGAGCATAATGTTCCTCAAGGATAGCATCGTCTAACTGCAACATCTTCATTCCAGCAATACGAAGACCTTTCTTCTCAAAACGATTAATAATTTCTCCTATCAGAGCTCTCTGTATCGTGCTTGGTTTCAACAAAACCAGGGTTCTTTCCAGCATGAGAATTTATTTAAATTTCTATTTTTCCAAATGGACTATTTCCACTTTTCGGGTGCAAAGGTATAAAGAAAAAATAAAACGGCAAAGATTTTTAACTCTTTTTTCGATTCGCAATCGTTAGCTTATAGATAGTTTTTCCCCGAGAACCAATAACGATTTGGTCCCCCACGACAACAGGGGAAGACTCAAAATTGGAGCCTACATGCAAACAACAAAGCTCCTTTCCATCCTTACCATCAAAGAGATAAACAAAGCCGTAAGTATCAGCCGTCAGAACATAACACTCGTCTTTTTCGTTAAGGAACAACACAGGGGAAGACCAAGCATAATTGCACATCTTCACGCGATAAAGAATTTCCCCCGTATGTTTGCTAATGGCCATAAAATATCCAGGACGTTGTGTTCCTATGCTATTTTCCACGAAATTAACAAAAATTACATCTTTACAGTTTCCCTGCCCCAACAGAGGAGTTGCGTAATATCCACCATCAAAGTGTTTCTCTCCAACTTCCGCCTTATATGCCAGCGTTTTCAGACACCACACTTCACTCCCATCCAGAACATTTAGTTTGACTAGGCGTGCCGTACCCTCCAATCCTTGGCGATCAACTTCACATCCCACATACACATACGGCGTATCCGCCTCCATCTCAATAACAGGGGAGGCATCTATGTCATCACCAAGACTGTAATACCAAACAGGTTGCATAGTGTTAAGGTCAACACACACTACGCTGCCATGATTATCCCCGACTATCCCATAATTGGCTACCACAGCAATAGAACTTTCTATACCACCAGCAACAAACGTATTTTTTTTACGAAATCGAAAAGTAGAATGAAGCGAAAGATTTCCGTTCTCCTCAATTAAAAACTTGTATAGTGTACCATTCTCACTGGGACGAATAAGGAAATGGCCCAATCTGACGGGGGACGAATCATAAGCATGCCATCCGCGCCACGCTTTAAAATCCTTGCCATAAAAGTGCGTTATTCTGTGTTGAAAAAGATTGACACACATAGCACCTATATATTCAACAGCAGGAACCCCTTGACCTATATAAAGATTTCCATTCATGGTTGGGTCTAAAGATACCGTCCCCTTAATAGGATTCGTTACATCTATTGACGGGCGACTCTGCTTACCTGTCTCAAAATCTAGGAAATAGGCTTTAGAACAAAGGGAACCGAATATAATTTCTTGTTTGGATAGTTTATATCCATCAGAAGGCAGTTCTTTATGAAAACGCCGCAACACACTATCTGGCCAACATACATAGAGGGGTTGTCCCGTCCAACCAGTTCCGCCACCCCATGTCCCGACAGACGTTTCTCTGTTGTCCATTTCAGTATCAAAAGTCCAGTTGACAATAAGTGTATCTGGGCAGCCTGTCACTCTTCCGCAAAAATCGGCATTACGTTTAAGATTTCCGCGAAAAGTAAACACGCCGGGGGCTCCCATGTACAAATCCTCAAGGTCATCAATAGTGCCACTATGGAGGGTATCAAACACATCCACTTTGTAATCCAAAGCTTCGACGGAGGTAAACTGAGTGGCGGGATAAGGCTTTGTTTTAGATTCCAACTTCATTTCCGCGACAAGAGAATCCTCATCCGTATTACCTTTGGACGTTCGAGCACTTCTTCCACAAGCATAAAAAGCAATAACAATAGCAGTAAGCAAGAAAACTTTTTGACCTCTACGATATCCTACTCCAATCTTCATCTTTCTGATTCAATTCGTTCAGGCGATTCCATAGCATCTGGTTTTCTGGCAGATTTTGCTGGGGATCGGCATCAAGGACAGCTGTAGCCGTATCGCGAGCCAACTGCACCAGCTGACCGTCACGTGCCAAGTTTGCCAATTTCAAATCAAATGCCACACCACTCTGCTGCGTACCTTCCAAATCACCGGGGCCGCGAAGTTTCAAATCTTCCTCAGCAATTTCAAACCCATCATTTGTCTCTGTCATAATTTGGATACGTCTTCTGGTATCTCTTGCCAACTCGTACCCTGTAACCAATATACAATAAGACTGCTTAGCTCCACGACCAACTCTTCCTCTAAGTTGATGAAGCTGAGACAGTCCGAATCGTTCTGCATTTTGGATAACCATCACAGAAGCATTAGGTACATTTACACCCACCTCTATTACTGTAGTGGCAACAAGAATCTGCGTCTCACCGCTGACAAACTTCTGCATCTCCGCATCCTTATCGGTTGGCTTCATTTGTCCATGTACCATACTGAGTCGGTAATTAGGGAACACCTGCTGTAGATGCACATACTCTTCCTCAACATTCTTCAATGCCAACTTCTCACTTTCTTTAACCAAAGGAAAAACAAAATAAACCTGATGCCCAGCTTCTATCTCTCGCTGTATTCCCTGATAAAGAACTTCAGGCTTATTGTCATAGGCATGAATCGTTTTTATGGGTTTTCTGCCAGGAGGAAGTTCATCTATTACGGATACATCCAAATCTCCATATAACGTCATGGCTAAGGTACGCGGAATGGGAGTGGCAGTCATCACCAACACATGAGGCGGAACCTGACTTTTCTTCCAGAGACGGGCTCTCTGCGCTACGCCAAAACGATGTTGCTCATCAATTACAGCAAACCCCAATCGCTGGAACTCCACATTATCCTCTATTATGGCATGGGTTCCCACCAAGATATTCACCGTTCCGTCCTTAAGGCCATCTAATATTGCCTGGCGGCGCTTCCCCTTAACTGTTCCTGTAAGCAATTCTACACGAACGGGCATATCACCAAGGAAAGAGCGGAATGTTTCCAAATGCTGTTCGGCAAGAATTTCGGTAGGTGCCATGATACAAGACTGGAACCCGTTGTCTAACGCCAACAACATGGTCATTAACGCCACCAAAGTCTTACCACTTCCTACATCACCTTGCAGCAATCTGTTCATCTGCCGGCCGCTATTCATATCCACTCGCATCTCTTTTATGACACGCTTTTGCGCTCCCGTCAGTTGGAATGGAAGATGGTGATAATAGAAATTATTAAACGTATCGCCAACCTTCTCGAAACAATAACCATGTCTCTTTGCCTGACGTTCACGAGAATACCTGAGGATAGAAAGTTGTATATAGAAGAGTTCTTCAAACTTTAACCGCATAGTGGCACTGGAAAGTTCCATTGCCGTAGAAGGATAGTGAGCCAAACGCAAGGCTTTATCCAACGACATCAGGTGCAGTTTTTCTATTATATATTCAGGAAGTGTTTCTGGGAATGGCTCCTGAAGCTTTGTAAACAACGTACTGGTAAAATGTTCCAACGAGCGCGAATTAAGACCCGCCTTCTTCATTTTCTCCGTGGTGTTGTAATATGGCTGCATGCTCATCTTACTAAGGACAAGCGTATTCGCAGGATCTATATCGGGATGCGTAATATTGATACGTCCGTTAAAAGCATTTGGCCTGCCAAAGACAATATAATCCGTTCGCACCTTATATGCTTTCTTAATATAACTGATGCCGTTAAACCACACCAAATCCATCAGCATGAAGCCATCCGTAAAATGCGCTATCAGATGTTTCTTTCTACCAGCGCCAGCTTCTTCAAAACTTAAGATTTGCCCTTTCACCTGAACAAAAGGCATATCTGTAGTAAGCTCACTTATCTTATAAAGCCTGCTGCGGTCAATATGCTTATATGGGAAATAATAGAGAAGGTCATGCCATGAGTTGATATTCAACTCTTGACTAAGCATCTTGGCCCTGCTAGGCCCTATGCCCGGCAAATAGGTTAGCTCTATTTTTCTCAGATCTTGCATTACTCAAAGCAATCCATTGACAAAGCAAATATCAGCAGGTGTCGTTATCTTTATATTCTCACGATTACCTTCAACAAGGAACACAGGTTTACCCATCCTCTCCACCACAGAGGCATCATCCGTAAAAAAAGAGGTATATGGCTGGCGATAAGCCTCTTTCAACAATGATATATGGAATGTTTGCGGTGTCTGCACCAATTTATATTCATCGCGCGGAACAGTAACACTTGACCCGTCCTTACGGATATGTCGCACTGTTTCTACAACTGGGATAACAGGCACAACAGCCCCCATCTTAATAGCCTCATCATAACAACGTCGAATAGTCTCGACCGTCACAAATGGCCTCACCCCATCATGAATACCAACAATACCCGCGGCATCATCTGGTATCAACTTTAGACCGTTGCTTACTGAATGAAAACGCGTTTCACCACCATTGGCTATCTGCACAGGGACATCAAAAGTGTACTCGCAGCAAAGCTGCTGCCAGTATTCCTGCTGAGCAACGGGCAAAACAAGAATAATTTTGATATCAGGATAAGCCTCCCCAAAGACCTCTATGGTACGCATCAGCACCGGTTTTCCGCCAATAGGCAAAAACTGTTTAGGAATCTCTCCGCCCATACGAAGGCCCTTCCCTCCGGCCACAAGAATGGCATAGCGTTCCATATCAGCCAACTAGCTCCTGATATATCATACCCTGACGCAAGGCGTCGCTCGCACCAGAACCCTTAAAAAAATCCACTATTGTATAACCAAACTCAAAAGCTGCTGCAGGGCCTTTACCTGTAATGATATTACCATCCTGCTCTACGATAGCAGCCGTATAGATAGCACCTTTGAGCTCGCCCTCCACACCAGGATAACAAGTCGCCCTCTTACCCTGAAGAATACCTAAATGACCAAAGACCAGAGGCGCTGCACAGATTGCGGCAATGGGTTTACCCGCTGCATAATGAGTTGCAATAGCCTTGGTAAGAGGAGTACAAGCATCCAGGTTTGTACTGCCAGGCAAACCACCAGGCAATACAATCATATCAGCTTTACCAAAGTCTACCTCTGCCAACAGTCTATCTGCCTTAATGCCCACCGCATGGGCACTCTCTACAATTTCTGCACCAGTAATGGAAACTGTTTCTACTGGCAGACCAGCTCTGCGCATAATATCAACAGGGGCCAATGCCTCTATATCCTCGAATCCTGTAGCTAAAAATACGTAAATCATTCCTTACTTTATATTATTAGGTAATCTTTTCGTGCAAAGTTAGGAAAATTTATTATCTTTGCCAGACAAAAAGGAAGAAAAATGGAGAAAACCCTAAGATTTGCCCTCTTTGGCAATATCTATCAGCACAAGAAAGCAAATTCTGTCCAGAAATTGCTAACGGAACTGGAGATGCACAAGGCAACTATCCTCATAGATGCCCAATTCTACGAGTTCCTCACCAAAGACTTGCTTATCAACGTTCCCCACTCACAACTCATTAATGGAGATGACTTTCAGGCAGACGTTGCTATTAGCATGGGTGGAGACGGAACGTTCCTGGAAGTTGCCAGACGAGTAGGAAACAAAGAGATTCCTATTCTTGGCATCAACACGGGCAGACTTGGCTTCCTTGCCGATTTTTCTCCAGAGGACATCCCTTATGCCATACAACAGATTTATAGCAAAGGACTGCGCACAGAGGAACGCAGTGTCCTGCAACTTTCCTACTCTCAAGGTGAGCTTGCAGAATATCCTTTTGCATTAAATGAGGTTGCCGTTCTGAAACGTGACAACTCATCCATGATTAGTATCCGTTTGGAAATCAATGGCGAGTATTTAACGACATACCAAGCCGACGGCCTTATCATCAACACTCCTACCGGTAGTACAGGTTACGCCTTAAGCGTAGGAGGGCCTGTCATGCATCCCGACTGCAAAATCATAGGTTTGGTTCCAGTTGCCCCACATAGCCTAAACGTACGCCCCTTCACTTTATCAGACGACAAAGAGATATCCCTGACCGTAGAGAGCCGTAACCATAACTTCCTAGTGGCTATTGACGGACGAAGTGAAAAATGTCAGGAAGGAATCAAACTTTCCGTCCGCAAGGCTCCCTATGTGATAAAAGTTCTAAAACGAAGTAATGGTTCTTATTTCCACACCCTACGAGAGAAAATGATGTGGGGAACCGACGTACGCATATAATTTTCTCATACTATGAGTACCAACATCATAAGATGGTTCTGGAACACTTCACGTGGCCTGCGATTGCAGTCGTGCATCAATGCAATATTGGGTATCATTCACGTAGGATTGGATTTTGCTTTCATTGCCTCCACAAAGTTGGCCATTGACATTGCTACTGGACGCAGCAACAGTTCTCTTAACGTTGCTGCAGCTTTACTCATAGGTATTATGCTGTCACAGATATTTATGGGATTTACCCGCAAATGGGTAGCCGCGATTTTGGGAGTTCGTAGCCAGAACATGCTCCAGTTGCGCCTCTTCAGCCATCTTATGCAAAGCGAATGGAGTGGAATTGAGAGACATCATAGCGGAGATGTCTTGAACAGGTTGGAACACGACGTAAAAGATATCACCAATGTTATTACAGAAACACTCCCTTCTGTTTTAGGACTCTCGGTTCGCTTTGTCGGTGCTTTCTTTTTTCTATATAGCATGGACAAAACGCTGGCATGCCTTTTGGTTTTTGTCGCACCCGTCTTTATCCTGTTAAGTAAGCTTTACGTCAAAAAAATGCGTGTACTTACCCGTGAGATAAGGAACACCGACAGTAACATCCAGAGTATTCTACAAGAAAGCATTCAGCACCGCATCATACTTAAAACATTGGAACGCTGCCAGACAATGGTGGAGCGCTTAGGCATCAGCCAAGCATTATTACGCAATCAAATACGTAGGCGTACCCTTTTCAGCAGTTTCTCGGCAACCATGCTGAGTGCTGGATTCGGAGGTGGATATCTTATTACTTTCCTATGGGGAGTTAACCGTCTGCACGAAGGGGCTATTACATACGGTATGATGATAGCCTTTATCCAACTAGTAGGACAGATACAAGGCCCTTTTCGCGAGCTGACCCGCTATATCCCCATCATTGTCAACAGCATAACAGCTTGCGACAGATTAATGGAATTGCAGGATACACCAACAGAATCTGACGGAGACCCCATCCGACTCAGAGAAGGAGGAATACGAATCAACGATGTAACATACGCCTATGACGAGCATCGGGTTATATTAAATCATCTACGATTTGACTTCCCCATTGGCAGCATAACAGCCATTCAAGGAGAAACGGGAGCTGGAAAGACTACACTCATCCGACTTATCCTTGCCCTGATGAAGCCACAAAATGGTAGCATAGAGATCTATGATGCCACAGGGAATCATTATGCCGTAAGTCCGCAAACGCGTTGCAATCTAGTATATGTACCACAAGGCAATACCATTTTCAGTGGTACCATACGCGATAACTTATTATTGGGTAATCCAAACGCCACGGAGGAACAAATGTTGGATGCGTTAAGAATAGCATGCGCCGAATTTGCCATAGAGCGAGGTCTTGATGCCGCCTGCGGCGAACTGGGAGCAGGTTTCAGCGAAGGGCAGGCACAACGCATTAGCATTGCACGAGCACTTTTACGAAAAGGGAGCATTCTTCTATTAGACGAAGCAACCAGTGCCTTGGATACAGAAACAGAACAGGAACTCCTGCACAGATTGCACCAATGGTCAGACGGGAAAAAGACCATCATCTTCATTACACACCGTCAGGCCGTTTTGGACTACTGCACACAGTTCCTTACCCTTAAAGAAGAATGTTAAAAGAAGTCTTCGTCTCGTTTCCAAAGTACTATGTCACCTGTCTTTAACGAAGCGGAGACATCTATGAGTCGTTGGTTGCTACTACCTCGGAACAGCAGTTCCTCATCACGCAAGGCCAGAACAAAGGGACCATCTACCAAGACATCCAAATACTTTAGCAGATTATAATACGCAGGAACTTTTAGCAGATTCTCAAAAAGAAAACCCGTATAACACCAAATAGTCTTGTCGGTCTCATTCTTAATTCGGGCTGCCAGTTCCGCAAACCCTTCTGCTTGATAAAAAGGATCTCCCCCCGAGAAGGTGACATGAGCTATTGGGTCTGCTATAATCTCTTGCATCAGGGAATCTATAGTTCTATCCTCGCCTACCCCAAAATCCCACGACTGTGGATTATGACATCCTTCACAATGATGTTTACAACCACTACAGTAGATGGAGGTTCTAAAACCCGGTCCATCTACTGTAGTATCATTAAGAATGCTTAAAACGTTGATTGTCATTCTTTAAGCTAAAAGACTTTAATCATGTACCACACGATCGTTGAGCTCAGCCAGCTTAGCCCTGTTCCAACGGTCGGTAGTACCTACCAAGTAACCTGTAATACGTTGCAAACGGTCAACATTCTTACTGCCGCATTTAGGGCATGTCTCCATGTGCTTCTCTGCATTCTCATAACCACAATCCATGCAACGGTTACGTGTATGGTTCACACTGCCATAACCAATGTTATATTTATCCATGAGGTCAACAATATTCATTACCACCTCAGGATTGTGTGTTGCATCACCATCAATTTCAACATAGAAGATATGACCTCCACGCGTCAAATCATGGTAAGGAGCCTCTATCTGAGCCTTGTGTAAAGCAGAGCAGTGATAATATACAGGCACATGGTTAGAGTTCGTGTAATACTCTCTGTCTGTAATACCTGGCAAGACACCATACTTCTTGCGATCGAATTTGGTAAATCTACCGCTTAAGCCTTCGGCAGGAGTTGCCAACACACTGTAGTTGTGCTGATATTTCTCGCTGAACTCGTTTACGCGATCACGCATGTAAGTAACAATTCTGAGACCAAGTTGCTGTGCTTCTTCACTCTCACCATGATGCTTTCCAACCAAAGCAACCAAACATTCAGCCAATCCAATGAAGCCGATGCCCAAAGTTCCCTGATTGATAACAGGTGCAATGGTATCATTGGGACTTAGCTTCTCGCTGTCTATCCAGAGCCCCCTCATCAGCAATGGGAACTGCTTAACAAATGCAGTCTTCTGGAATTCAAAACGTTCATGCAACTGCCTTGCTGTTATATCGAGCACATTGTCCAGTTTTGCAAAGAAAGCATTGATACGATCCTCCTCATTCTTAATATCCATACACTCAATTGCCAAACGAACAATGTTGATGGTAGAGAAACTCAAGTTACCACGACCAATACTGGTCTTGGGACCGAATCTGTTTTCGAATACACGGGTACGGCAACCCATCGTAGCACACTCCCACTTATAACGCTCCGGATCATCCTCACGCCAATTCTCATTATAGTTATAGGTGGCGTCCAGATTAATAAAGTTGGGGAAGAAACGACGTGCAGTTACCTTACATGCATACTTATAAAGGTCATAATTCCTGTCGGTAGGAAGATAACTCAATCCCTTCTTCTTCTTCCAAATCTGAATAGGGAAGATGGCAGTTTCACCATTTCCGACACCTTCATAGGTACTACGCAGAAGCTCACGGATAATGCAACGTCCCTCAGCGCTAGTATCCGTACCATAGTTAATACTACTGAACACTACCTGATTACCACCACGTGAGTGTATTGTATTCATATTGTGTATGAAAGCTTCCATTGCCTGATGAACTCTACCTACAGTCTTATTGATAGCATGCTGCTTGATACGGTCTCTCCCCTCTAGACCTGTAAGAGGAACATTCAGGAAGTCGTCAATAGGTGCATTATAAAGTTCGCTATAGTCTTCGGCATTCAGATCCTCCAACACTTTTACCTCTTCTATATATGAGCTACGTACAAATGGAGCCAGATAATAATCAAAAGCAGGAATAGCCTGACCACCATGCATCTCGTTCTGCACAGTTTCCATGCTGATACAGCCCAAAATACTGGCTGTCTCAATGCGCTTAGCAGGACGACTTTCTCCGTGACCAGCCTGGAAACCATGCTTCAGAATCTTGTCCAAGGGATGCTGAACACACGTAAGTGATTTAGTAGGATAGTAATCCTTATCGTGAATATGCAGATAGTTGTTCTGAACAGCCTCGCGTACATCTTCACTCAACAGATAATCATCAACAAAAGGTTTGGTGGTCTCGCTTGAGAATTTCATCATCATACCGGCGGGGGTGTCGGCATTCATATTAGCATTCTCGCGCGTTACATCATTATTCTTAATATTGATAATCTCAAGGAAGATATCACGTGTTTTTGCCTTACGTGCAATATTACGGGCATTACGGTATTTAATATAAGCCTTTGCAACTTCTTTGCGCGAAGACTTCATCAACTCATTTTCTACTAAATCCTGAATCTCTTCAACCGTCATCTGTTCTTTTCCCTTCATGGAAATACGGTCAGAGATAGAGGTTATCAGTGCTTCATCTTCACCCTCGTCGGTGGTTAACATGGCCTTTCGTATAGCGGCAGAAATTTTCTGCTCGTTGAAGCCTACTATACGGCCGTCTCTTTTTACTACGGTCTGTATCATTTTTTTTATATTTGTTAGTTTTTTTGTTTCTGAATATTGCTTTGCAAAAATACATAAAACGAATAACTCGTGCAAGAAAAAATAGAAAAAAGTTTTCATTTTTATAGAAGTTTTTTTTATATGACAAGAAAAAGTTTTCCAAAACTTTTTGTAACTATTTGATTTTCAGGCACACATTTCGCAGTGTTGAAGAAAAAGTTTTCCAAAACGTTATTTCTGCAAACAAAAAGAACACAAATTCAGCACATTACAACACAACTATAGCTAATAAAACATAACTTCTAGAACACAAAAAAGCAAAGGTCTAATTAACAACCAAAGTTAGAACACAAAAATAGCTTTTTGGGTTATTCTCGTTCTCGTTCATTGATTACAAATCCCACATTCTGCTCAATAAAATCATTTATTCTGCCCTCACTTAATCGATTTTTTCGTACCTTTGCCATAAATATAGACTATATACATTATTAAATATAAGAAAAAATGAACAAAAAACTTATAGCAACCATTGTGGTAGTGGCAACCATCGCAATAGGCATCATTGGTTATTTAATTTACACCATGCAGAAGCAAAAAACTGAAAGTGCACAAATGTTGGAACTTGCCGAGATGGATAAACGCGAGATGGAAAACGAGTATGAACAGTTTGCTATGCAATACAACGAGATGAGAATGCAAATCAACAACGACTCACTTGTTGCCCAATTAGAAAAAGAACAGCAACGCACAGAAGAACTGCTGGAAGAACTGAGACGCGTTAAAAGCAGCGATGCAGCAGAAATTATGCGACTGAAAAAGGAATTAGCAACCCTAAGAAAGGTTCTGCAAGACTTTGTACATCAGATAGACTCTTTAAACCGTTTGAACCAAGAACTGACACAAGAAAATACCAATCTTAAGACACAGAACCTGCAAGCCCAAGAACACATCAGCAATCTGAGCAGCCAGAATGAGTCACTTTCCTCCAAAGTCGAAATTGCTAGCCAACTGGATGCAACTGGCATCTATGCCGAGGGACGCAATAAGAAAGGGAAGGCAGCAAAAAAAATCAAAGATGTCAAGAAGTTTGTCATTGGTTTCAAAATAGCACGTAATGTCACTACCTCCACAGGTATAAGAAGTATCTACGTACGCATCAACACACCTACGGGTGATGTACTCACAAAGGGTGGTACCTTCCATTACGAAAACAGAAATCTGGAATACAGCATTCGCAAAGACATCGAATACACTGGAGAAGAACAGAGCGTAACGGTTTACTGGGACGTTGCAGAAGCCTTGAGTGCCGGAACATACCGTGTTGATATCTTTGCCGACGGGCATAACATAGGAACCTCTTCCTTCTCATTTGAGCAATAAATATGGGAAAAGGCAAATTAGCTAAGTTTGCAGAAATGGCAGCAAACCCGTTAGTCGTGGAATGTCCTACGGCAGCCATCATGCAAGACGAGTTTCCATTAAAAGGACATTGGGGAGACAGATTCTTTCATAACGAGAACCCTATAGTTTTGGAACTTGGCTGCGGTAGAGGCGAATATACCGTTGGACTGGGAAATCTGTACCCCGACAAAAACTTTATAGGCGTAGATATTAAGGGAGCTCGTATGTGGACAGGGGCCAAAGAAGCTTTCACCTCTGACATGAAAAACGTAGGGTTTCTGCGCACAAACATAGAATTCATTCATAAATTCTTTGCAGCCGGCGAAATTAGCGAGATATGGCTCACCTTCTCTGATCCTCAGATGAAAAAAGCAACCAAACGCCTATCCAGTACATTCTTTCTTGAGCGCTATCGTCAATTCATGCAAAACGGAGGCCTCATTCACCTAAAAACAGACTCTAATTTTCTCTTCACCTATACCGAAGAGATGCTCAAAGCTAACCATATTTCAGCTGAAGTATATACAAGGAGCCTGTATCAGGAGAACGGTGAGGACACCAAAGAGGCCCGTTCTTTCCAAACCTACTACGAGAGCATGTGGCGTGCACGCGGCATAGACATTAAATATCTACGTTTCCGCCTTCCCTTAGAGGGGCAACTGATAGAACCCGACGTAGAAATACCGCTGGACGAGTATCGCAGCTACAGCCGTGAAAAACGTTCCAGCCTAGAGGTAAGCAAATAATCCAGACCGGCCATAATGCCCATTGATTCTATCAGCAGAAAAATCATAAACGACAACATAAACGACAATGGAATTATATCCCAAACTTATTTTAGACGCACTTGCAACAGTCCGTTACCCAGGAACGGGCAAGAATATTATAGAAATGAACATGGTGGAAGACGACATGCGCATTTCCGGCCTTCATGTCAGTTTCAGCCTTATCTTTGACAAACCTACAGACCCATTTGCAAAATCGGTAGCAAAAGCATGCGAAGCTGCTATCCACGCATATGCCTGCAAAGATGCTGAGGTTGAGATAAAGACAAAGAGCCTACAGGCTCCACGTCCAGACCTACCCGATCTCTTGCCTGGTGTCAAAAACATCATTGCCGTCAGTAGCGGGAAAGGTGGCGTAGGAAAGAGTACTGTTGCCACAAATCTGGCTGTTGCTTTAGCACGGCTAGGTCATAGTGTAGGCTTATTAGACTGCGACATATCAGGCCCCAGCGCTCCCAAGATGTTTCAAATTGAAGATGCACGTCCATACAGTGAAAACATAAATGGCCGTGATCTTATCAAGCCCATTGAGAAATACGGAGTTAAGATTCTCAGTATAGGATTTTTTGTCGATCCCGACCAGCCTACCCTATGGCGAGGCGGAATGGCTTGCAATGCGCTGAAACAGCTCATTGGCGATGCCAACTGGGGCAACCTAGACTACTTTATCCTTGATACCCCTCCAGGAACCAGTGACATACATCTTACCCTTGTTCAGACACTTCCTATCACGGGTGCAGTGATCGTAAGCACACCCCAACAGGTGGCACTGGCAGATGTGCGCAAAGGCATAAACATGTACCAAAACGAAAAGGTCGACGTGCCCGTTTTGGGACTAGTAGAGAACATGGCATGGTTTACTCCAGCCCAGCATACTGAAGAAAAATATTACCTATTTGGCAAGGAAGGTGTAAAGGAACTGGCAGAAAAAATGGGAGTACCCTTACTAGGACAGATTCCCATTGTTCAAGACATTTGTGAGTCGGGCGACAATGGCACACCTGCCGCCCTTGACCCCTCATCTATTACAGGGCAAGCTTTTCTGCAGTTGGCAGCAAAAGTTGTAACACAAACAGACAAGCGCAACCAAGAACAACCTCCCACAACCATCGTAAACACAAAAAAAGAGTAAGAAAAACTTACTCTTTTTTTTTTATTATCATTATCTATTATTACTCAATCACAACGCGTGTCCAACCGTGTACATCCGGTTCAATACCATACTGGATATTACGCAGTTTATTATAGAGTTTGGTACTGATAGGACCCGGTTCGCCATTCTTGCTAATGATATAGCTTTTCTTGTTTTCCAGATCGTCAATACGCTCAATGGGACTGATAACAGCAGCCGTACCACAAGCACCAGCCTCTTCAAAGGTAGACAGTTCCTCCTCAGGAATCTGACGACGTTCTACCTTCAGCCCAAGATCCATAGCCAATTGCATCAAACTCTTGTTGGTAATACTAGGAAGAATACTGGTACTCTTAGGGGTAACGTATGTATTATCCTTAATACCAAAGAAGTTGGCTGCGCCACACTCATCAATGTATTTTTTCTCCTTAGCATCCAGGTAGAACTCACAACTGTAACCCAAATCATGCGCCATCTTATTAGCACGAAGACTTGCGGCGTAGTTACCACCTACTTTATAAATACCAGTTCCAAGTGGAGCACTACGGTCGTACTCGCGAATAATCACATAAGGATTAGTAGCAAAGCCACCTTTGAAGTAGGGCCCAACGGGAGTAACAAAAATCAAGAACAGGTACTCATCAGCAGGATGAACACCAACCTGAGCGCTAGTACCAATCAACAGGGGACGTATATATAAAGTAGCGCCACTCTCATAAGGAGGAATAAAACGTTCATTCAGGCGAACCACTTTTTCTACCATCTCTATGAACTTCTCCGTGGGGAGTTCGGGCATCAGAATGCCACGGCATGTACTCTGCAGGCGGGCTGCATTCTCGTCGGCACGGAACACGCGCACCTTGCCATCGGGACAACGGTATGCCTTCAGGCCCTCGAAAGCTTCCTGCCCGTAATGCAGGCAAGTTGCGGCCATATGCAAGGGTATTGTCTCCTCACTGCAGGTTTCAATCTCACCCCAAGCACCATTGCGATAATAGCAACGTACATTATAATCAGTCTTCATGTAGCCAAATGAAAGGCTACTCCAGTCAATTTCGTTCATATGTTACTGTTTTATGCGAATTTGAGTGCAAAGTTACAAATAAGAGAGCGAATAGAGAAAAGAAAATGAATTTTTCTTTCCCTTTCCAATCGAAAGTAAGTCTAGCGAAAGCCAATGTTACGAGTTTTCATCCATCTGGAGTAATGAATTGCAGTTTTTCTCCGACTCATATAGACGTTCCTTACAAAACTTCATCAAGGTCTGTGCTTTCTGTAGTTCCTTTGCCATTTCGTCTATGCCAATCTCATTGCGCTCCATTTTAGAGGCCAGAGCCTCTAGTTGATCCATTGCCTGTTCGTACGTCAATTCTTCTTGCATAATATAACTTTTGAATGTATTTCGCCTTCTTGCAGGCTTGTTGTTATTACTTCACCTTCAAACACGTCAGACGATGACCGAACAATCTTTCCACCGCAAGTTGTAATACTATAACCACGCTTTAGCAATGCTTTTGGGTCTAACAATGTTAAACGTTGCTGCAGAAGCATTTGCCTATGACGTTCCTGCTCCATCGTTCGTAGCACAGTTGTTTGAAATCTGCGTAGCAACAGTTGCAATTGAGCATCTTGCTTTTCCCTGAAGTTCAAAAACAAGATTGGCAACATCTTTTGTAAATGCTCCATACGTTGACGTGCTTTCTGAATAGACAATTCTGCATTTTTGACAATTCTATGGTACATATCATCCAACAAAGCAGCCTCTTGGGCTTGATAATCTATGATGAAAGCTGCAGCTGCCGTAGGAGTCTTTACGCGGGTGTGAGCAACATAATCCAATACAGTCTCATCACGTTCATGTCCTATCCCCACTACCACAGGTAAAGGACATTGTGCTATACAGGCCGCCAAAGGATAAGAGTCAAAGTCACACAAATCTCCGGTAGCACCTCCACCTCTGATAATAACCACTAAGTCAAACGATTCCTCTACCTGCAGGATATTCTCTATAGCACTGACAACGCTCTCTGACACATGCTGTCCTTGCATTACGGCAGGAAAAAGCTGGATGCAGAAGTGAAGACCATACTCGTTATGCTGGAGTTGATTCACGAAATCACCATACCCTGCTGCTGTAGCACTACTCACAACTGCAATTCGATGTAAAAGTCTTGGCAGTGGAAGTGCCTTGTTATCGTTGATAATGCCATCCTGTTGTAGCTGGTTCAGGATCTCCCTACGGCGCTTGGCCATATCACCCAACGTAAAGGAACTATCGACATCAAGAATATTCAGGGCATAGCCATATTGTTCGTGGAAGGTGACCCTTACCAATAGCTTAACTTGGAGACCGCGACGAAGGGTCTCGCCCGTATCTTTCTGGAAGCGCAGACTTATTATATTATAATTACGAGCCCAGCAGGTAACACGGGCACGAGCTACAATATTTTTACCCTGCTCGTCCTTCTGAACCATCTCACCATAGAAATGTCCGCCGAAGCCTACAGAGGCATCGGCGAACTCTCCTTCTACCCAGTACTCCTCATCTAAGGAGGATTCCAGTACTGAGCGTACAATATGATTTAACTCAAAAAGTGTCAATAACTTACTTCACAAGCACTTTACGTGTTGTACCGTCGCTCATACGCACAACATTAATGCCACGCTGAAGCTTAGATGACTGCTGACCACCAAGACCGTAAACCTGCTGAACCTTTCCAGCGCCCTTTAGTGATTCGATTGCAGTTTCAGAATCCTTCTGCGGTGATACCAAATTCTCGCCTATTACCATGATTGCGGCAAACTGATTCCAAGGTGCGACCTCTCCATATTTTTCAACAGAGTTCTCTGGAACATAGAGAGTAACCTGCTCTATAGGAGTAGAATCAAACGCATCCGCAGCAACAGAAATGTTTACTTTCGAATTATCCGCTTCAACATTACAATAGAAAGTTTCTAAAGCAGTACAGTTCTTAAATGCACCATCATAGATATTCTTCACTGTTTTAGGCAGGGTGACAGAAGTCAAGCTCTTACAGTCTGCGAAACAATCAGAATCAATAGTGGCAACACCCTCGGGAATAACAACGGAAGTCAAATCACTGCCTTGGAAAGAAGAAACACCAATACTGCTAACACTTTCAGGAATAATCAAATTGGCGAGACCTGTACAGTTCATAAAAGCATAAGAAGCGATTTCATCTACACCCTCAGGAATAATAGAACTCTTACATCCCAAAATCAACCTATAAGCTTTCTTCTCTGTTTTGGCGTCAACAATATATGTTTCAACAACAGCATTACAATTGTTACGTGAATCATATACTGTATTACCGTCAGCAACAGTAATAGAACCAAGATTTGTACAGCCAACAAAAGAAGAAAAAGAAATTGATTTTATACTACTGGGGAAATACAATGAAGTTAGCCCTGTACAACCTTCGAAGGTATAACGACCAATCTGAGCTACACCTTCCGGGAAAGCTATTGATGTCAATCCACAATTACGGAAAGCATAGTCACCGATATTCTTTACACCAGCAGGAATATTAATAGACTTCAGACCCGAACAGCCTTCAAAAGTATGACTTTCAATCACTGTCAAAGTCTCAGGGAGAACAACATTTGACAAGGCAACACAACCAGCAAAAGCAGAACCACCAATCTTGCTGATACCGCCAAGGTTAATAGAAGTCAGACGCTTACAGCCAAAGAATGTGTATGGCTCAACGGTTGTCACACCTGCTGGAAGATTAATAGTTGTCAGACCGCTACAGCCAAAGAAAGCTGAGTATGCAATAGATGTTACGCCTGCAGGGATTGTCAGCGACGTAAGACCTGAACAGTTTCTAAATGCAGACATACCAATCTTTGTAACACTCTCAGGAAGAGCAATAGAGGTCATACCTGTACAATAGTAAAAGGCTGCACTATCTATGGCAACAACGTTGTACACCTCTGACTCATACTGAACAGTTGCAGGAATTGTTATACTTCCCTCATAACGGTTTGCGCCAAAAGCAACAGATACGGAGTCAGTTCCCGTAATGTTGTAGTAGATGCCACCTACTTCAAAGTCATAAGCCTGCATGTTCAGGCAGCCCAACAAGGCGAATAAAATACAAACAATGTAGTTTCGTTTCATTTTAGTTTAATATTTTTAGTTTATTATTTTCAATCTATATAGTGCCTATTACGACACAAAAATAGGAAAATATTCTGTTCAAACAAAGAAAAAATCACTTTCTTTTTGTAATTCTTCTGCTAAAATGAAATTTTAGGATAGCTGATGGGAAGATGAAAGAAAGAATAAAGGAAGGTCGCGTACAAAAAAAAGACAAAATTGCGTAACAAACTCGATAAAAAGAACAGAATTTCATTTCCTACTTGCCTACGCACAACTTTTTTCCATTAACAACATAAATTCCTTTGGATAATTTTGAATTGACACTCCGGCCTTGGAGGTCATATACTTCGTTTGATTGTGTATTAACAATATCCTCCTTTGGGGAGAATATGGGTGTTGTATAGCGATCCAGTCTTATTTCAACCAGGACAGGGCGGTGGTCTGAAGCATCAGGCTCGTTCAGAACCTGACGCTTACGTATAGACTTTATGACTCGTCCGTAGCTAGCTATGTAGTCAATAATCTTTTTAGGTGTACCCGCAGGAAAGGTGTAGTTGGTGCTACTGTTTGTGATATTGTTTAAGAATACAAAACTCTTCTTCATATTCACAATTAACGTAGAAGACGGTTCATCATTCCAATCTCCGCAGATAAAGAAGGGTTTTTCCCAGCGGGCTGCTTCCTCCAAAATAATCTCTAACGATGTTAAACGATTCTCCTCCTCAAGAGCAAGATGTGTAGTAGCAAACACATACTCCTCAAACTCACATACTAAAAGAGTCCTTTTTTCTTTTCCCGGCAAAGGAATATTGCGGTGAGACATAGGCTTTTCCTTACTGAGAATCGCTACACCGTACTTTCCAC
>JAEEGL013636573.1_pt1 | contig 36642 bp, 33 predicted proteins | sample 9134231 | NCBI WGS metagenome assembly JAEEGL01 (sample SAMN16246548, study PRJNA631951) | gut metagenome | biome: gut microbiome; feature: rumen; material: fiber-attached | host: Bos | place: Iran: Karaj | collected 2018-10 | reverse complement strand
TTATCGAGCTTCATGTAGCAAGCTCCGATATGGGTAAAGTCATCGGAAAACAGGGCAGGATCGCTAAGTCCCTTCGTTCCGTTGTAAAAGCTGCAGCATCAAGGGAAAATGCAAGAGCTGATGTTGAAATAACCGATTAAGATATAGCGGACCGCATCATTCCTGCGGTCCGTATTTTAAATGTATGAAGGAATATATAAAAGTAGGTACAATCACACAGCCTTTCGGTATCAAGGGAGAGATGAAAGTCTATCCCCATGTTGACGATCCCGCACATTACAAAAAGCTTAAGCAGGTTTTTTTCGAAAAAGGTGAATCATACGAAGAATTCGAGATCGAATCGGTGCGTATGGCTCTTCCTCTTGTTATAATCAAATTCAGGGGTATCGATACTCCCGAAGATATAAGGGCGTACAGACAAAAAGACATATACGTTCTGAGAAAGGATGCGCCGCCTCTTGAAGAGGGCGAGCATTATTTTGCGGATCTCCTCGGTCTTGATGTTACCGACGACACAGGTGTTTACAGGGGTAAGCTCACGGATATCATTCAGACCGGTGCCAACGATGTATATGAGATCACGGGCGATGACGGAAAATCTTTTCTGCTTCCGGTCATAAAGCAGTGTATACTGGATGTGGACATTGAAGCGGGAACAATGAAGATTCATATTCTGGAGGGACTTCTTGATCTATAAGGTTCTCACACTTTTTCCCGAAATGATCAGATCGGTCATGGAAACGGGTATCATAGGACGCGCACTTAAGGATGGGGCTCTTGAACTCGAGACCTTTAATATCCGCGACTATGCGGACAATAAGCGTGCACAGGTAGACGATTATCCTTACGGAGGCGGTGCGGGACAGGTCATCCAGGCTGAACCCGTTTACAGGGCTTATCTTGATGCCCTCGGTATACTTCCGGGTGATAAAGATTTAAAGAAAGCTGCCGTTCCCGTTACCCTGCCGGAAAAGAGACCCAGATGCATATATCTGTCTCCCCAGGGAAAGAGATTTGACCAGAGAATGGCAAGGGAGCTTGCGAAGGAAGATGAGCTCATATTCCTTTGCGGTCATTATGAAGGAATCGACGAAAGAGTGCTTGAAGAGATCGTGACCGATTATATCTCTTCAGGTGATTATATACTTACGGGCGGGGAACTTCCCGCACTTACCGTTATGGATGCTGTATCAAGGCTCATTCCCGGGGTTCTCGGCAATGATGAATCTCCCGAGGTTGAGACCTTCTACAGGGATCTTCTCGAATATCCCCAGTATTCGAGACCCGAGGTATGGCATGACAAAGCCGTGCCGTATGTGCTTACTACCGGAAACCATGCCGATATTGAAAGCTGGAGACTCGAACGCAGTATCGAAAGGACCAGGGCGGGAAGACCCGATCTTTATCTGGTCTACAGGAAAAAAGAAGAACTCATTGAAAGGATGAAACATGCCAGGATCCAGAACATCCCTGCGATCGAAGCTCTTCTTTACGATGATACCGATATTCTATATGACGGCGTTTCGTATTATCTGATCCATGATCACTATACGGATACCATGTATGCCGGATGCTTTACCAAGACCAATCCCATCATAGACGGATATGATTCCGAGATCGTAAGAAAGACCATATCCGATCATCTGAGTGAGGTTAAGGAGGTTACTCTCCTTAATGCACCCGATCCGATGTATGACGGAAAGCTTGATGAGAAGATACTGCTTGCATTTACCGAAAAGAGCCCGCTCTCGAGCCAGCGCGTAAGGCCGTTCGGAGCTCTCGGAAAGGAACTCAGGGAAAAGGTCGCATCGGCACTTTCCGCGGGAAGGACATATTACGAATACCGGGATCCTTCCGATATGGAGAACATCAATAAAGCGCTTCAGATAGGCTTTTATTCGTCCAGAGTGCTCAAGAAAACGCTTGTGGACTGAGAAAGAGGTCTTTTTCAGGATTAAAATGCCGATTTCATCAATATCTGCTTGCATTTTATGGTAACTTATGATAAATTACCAATGTTGCGTTAAAAAGGTGGTCCGCTGTTAGCTCTATAGCTATTATGAACATCCATAGGAGCTGTCATAAAGGAAGTACTTTATAGACAGAGCTAAGAGAAGGAGTATATATTATGTCAGACATCATTAAGGAAATTGAAATCGAACAGCTTAAGAGCGAAGTTCCCGAGTTTAATGTAGGTGATACCGTTAAGGTTCACAACCGCATCATCGAGGGTGAGAAGTCAAGAATTCAGATCTTCGAGGGAACCGTTATCAAGAGACAGAACGGATCTAACCGTGAGACCTTCACCGTACGTAAGATCTCCAACGGCGTAGGCGTCGAGAAGACCTGGCCCCTTCATTCTCCCAATGTTGAGAAGATCGAAGTAGTCAGAAAGGGTAAGGTTCGCAGAGCAAGACTTAACTATCTCAGAGACAGAGTCGGTAAGGCTGCTAAGGTTAAGGAAGCTGTTAAATAATTGGTTTTCGATCATCAAAGCCGGTGTTTATACACCGGCTTTTTTTATGCTCTTTTTATACAAGAAATCTGCGGTTTATGGTATAATATCAGAGATTGTGCAAACGTGTTTTATCTTGATTTTAAGCCTTTTAAAGTGAGACAGGACGGATATTATTTTTACAAAAAAAGACGCAGGTTCAGCGAGGAATTTTTACGTGATACGGTCCATCTGGTCATCGGTATCCTGATCAGTCTGCTTTTTGCGTTCATACTGGTCTATTTCTTCGGAATGAGCACCACGGTTTCGGGGGATTCAATGAAACCTGCGCTTGTAAATGACCAGAAAGTACTTGTAAACCGTTTCATATATAAGCTTTCACAGCCAAAGACCGGTGATGTCGTCATTTTTTTGCCGAACGGCAATGCCAATACCAATTTTTATATGAGAAGGGTTGTCGCGGTACCCGGAGACAAGGTTTATATAGAAGGCGGCGTTCTTTATGTCAACGGCACACCTTCGGATGTCGTCAAGGGAAAGATAGGTGATCCGGGGCTTGCTTCAAATGAGATCACACTCGAACAGGGAAATTATTTTGTTCTCTGTGACGATGCGGGCGATGTGGATGATTCGAGAAGCGCCAACATCGGGCCTGTGGAGAGCAGATACATTCTCGGAAAAGTCTGGCTGGCATTCCCCGAAGGCGATTCCAAGATGCATGTGGTGGATTAAATGGCAGGAAATGATTACGGCTGGTACCCCGGACATATGACCAAGTCCGTCAGGGCTATCAGGGAAGAATTAAAACTTGTGGATCTTTGTATAGAAGTCCTTGATTCAAGGATTCCTTTATCGAGCAGAAATCCGGATATTGATGAACTTGCCAAGGGTAAGTTCAGAATGGTCGTTCTTAACAAAGCCGATCTTTCGGATGAAAGGAAGACCGCGCTCTGGACAGCTTATTTCAGGGAAAAGGGCATAGAGAGCCTTGTTCTTAATGCCAAGGAAAAGAAGGCATCGGACCAGGTCAAAAAACTTGCAATGACCGTATGTGCGGAAAAGATTGAACGCGACCGTAAAAGAGGCATTGTCGGAAGGCCTGTCAGAGCGATGGTCTGCGGCATTCCCAATGTCGGAAAGTCCACGCTCATCAATTCCATAACGGGAAAAGCTCCCACCAAGACCGGTAACAAGCCCGGTGTCACAAGAAGCAACCAGTGGGTCAAGACAGGTGCCGGCATTGAACTTCTCGATACTCCCGGATTACTCTGGCCCAAATTTGAAGACAGGAGCGTGGGACTTAAACTTGCCGCTGTAGGAAGCATTAATGACCAGATCTTAAATACGATACTTCTTGCTTCGGAAACAATACTTTTGTTGAGGGATATCTATCCCGATGCCACGGTTCCGAAATATGAGATAACCCTTAACGAAAAGCCTGAGGATGTCCTTAAAGCCGTTGCCGAAAGAAACGGACTCATTCTCAAGGGTGCGGACCCTGATATAAGAAGGGCTGCCGAAACCCTGCTTGCTGAGCTCAGAAGCGGCAAGCTTGGACGTATGACTTTGGAGGAACCTTAAGTAATGAGCAGTAAAGCCAAAACCAATAAATTCCTGAAGGAAGCATTCAGCACAGGTGTGTATTTTCTTGTAGTATTTCTGCTGGCTGCATTCGTTCTCAAATTCGTCGGACAAAGATCCGTAGTCGACGGAAGTTCGATGAACGATACTCTCTATGATAAGGAGAGCGTCTGGGTCAACAAATTCACATACAGGTTCAGTGACCCCGAGAGATTTGACATTGTCGTATTTCCCTATAAGTATGCCGAGAATACCTTCTTCATCAAGAGGATAATCGGACTTCCCGGTGAGACCGTACAGATACTTCCGAACGGTGACATACTCATAAACGGCGAGGTTCTTGAAGAGAATTACGGAAAAGAAGTCATTCAGCCCGACAGGCTTGGAACCGCAGGTGAACCGATAACACTGGGTGAGGACGAATACTTCGTGCTCGGTGATAACAGAAACGATTCCATGGATTCCAGATATCCCAATGTCGGTCCTATCAAGAAGGAAGAATTCATCGGGAAAGCCGTATTCAGACTTTTTCCCGTAACCAAGATGGGCGGTATCGAATAATGGAAAGTATTTCCGATATCAAAAACAAACTTACAGAAACAGATGACGAATCCCTGCCCCTCGTAATGAGTCTTTATGCGGGTGATGACAGAGTGGGTGTAAAGAAAGCTCTCGAAGGTGCACAGAAAAGATACGACAAGCTCCTTGCCGAAAAAAAGAGGATCTACGATCTTGGTGCATATGAAAGACAGTATTCGGATCATATGTTCATCTGCGGCATAGACGAAGTCGGCAGAGGACCCTTCGCGGGACCTGTTGTTGCGGGTGCAGTTATACTTCCCGTGGATTGTGACATCCTCTTTATAAACGATTCCAAGAAACTCTCCGAAAAAGTAAGAGAAAAGCTTTATGAGGAGATAAAGGAAAAAGCAGTATCCGCAGCCGTCGGAATTGTCGAACCCGCAAGGATCGATGAGATCAATATCCTTCAGGCGACATATGAAGCAATGAGGATAGCGATATCAAAGCTTGATCCAAAGCCCGACCTTCTTCTTAACGATGCAGTCACGATACCCGGTGTCGATATCATGCAGGTTCCGATCATAAAGGGTGATGCAAAAAGCATTTCCATCGGAGCGGCAAGCATATTCGCAAAGGTCACGAGAGACCGCCTGATGATGGAATATGACAGGCAGTATCCCGAATACGGATTTGCCAAGAATGTCGGATACGGAACCGCGGAGCATATCGCGGCACTGAAAAAATACGGTCCCACACCTATCCACAGAAGAAGCTTTATTCATGATTATGTATGAGTGCGATAAGTGATATCTTTTTAAATCCGATAAAGAATGTACCGGAAAAACCTGCCTCCGATGTTTCGGGGGAAGGCGCTGCAACTTTGGCCAAAATGAAGAACGGGGATACTTTCTCCGCCAAGGTTGTAAATACTTCGGGCGAGAACGTGACGCTCAGACTTTCGAACGGCAATCTCGTCAACGCCAAGCTTTCATCGGATATGAATATCTCAGAGGGACAGACGGTTTCCTTTGAGATAAGAAATTCCGGTATTTCGATAAAGATATCACCGCTTCTTACAAATACCTCCGCCGACATTTCTGTTCTCAAGGCGCTCGATCAGGCATCACTGCCTGTTAACGATACATCGGTCGCAATGACAACCGAGATGATGAAGGCGGGACTGTCGATAGACAGACAATCCTTAGCCGGAATGTATGAAAACATACTGAACAATCCGGGAGCAAAAATCGGCGATGCGGTCGATCTTGCAAAGCTTGGACTTCAGATAAACGAATCGAATCTGTCCAATATCGAAAGCTATAAAAACCTTTCATATCAGATAGATCAGGGAATGCAGACCATTGCGGAAAAGACGGACAGAGCCCTGCTAGATCTTGTCTCAAACGGTGATACTCTCGGTGCATCCAAGGTCATGGCATCCCTTATAGAATCGGTCACGGCATATATGTCCGAAACCGGTGACCCTCTGGCTGCCAAGAATGCGCTTAAGAGCACGGATGATAATGCCGGTTCTTTTACGGAAGTGGTAAACGCCGGAAACGGAACCGTACAGGGCGAAGAAACTGCGACGGTTAAACAAGACGCACAGTCAGATACCTCCGTAAAGGAAGGAGCCGTTTCCGATGCGGCAGGCAAAGCTTCCGGCGATGGTGTGGCTAACGTAAGCGCTGATGTGCCGGATCCCGCATCAAAGGCACTCGAGCTTTTGAAAGCACTTCAATCGGGTCAGACGGAAAGTAAGGATGCCGGTACCGCAGTTCAGAGTCAGGATACGGTAAATACCGGATCTGCTGCGTCTGATGCATCCGCTCAGCCGGCCACCATGTCCGAAGATTTCATCCGTGCCGTGGAGGTTTTCAGACAGATAACCGGAGATGCGGATTATAAGCCTGCTGACCTTCAGAGTTTTCTAAGGGATATTTCCGCATTCCGGGCTAAGGCATTTGCGGATGGCAACACCGACGGATTAAAGGATCTCGTTTCTTCAAAGTCCGTAAGGGATCTTGTCTTCGGTGTGCTCAAGGACCAGTGGAGCATATCGCCCTCGGAGGTTGCCGATAAGGAGAAGGTCGAAGCGCTGTATAAGAGACTCGGTGATCAGATAAACATCTTAAAAGACGGTCTTGCCGGCGTGAATGCCCAGAACACACCCGCATTCCAGGCTGCCGACAATATGAGCTCCAACCTGGATTTCCTTAACCAGCTCAACCAGATGTATGCCTATATTCAGCTTCCGCTCAAGCTTTCGGGCGGTGACTCTGCGCACGGCGACCTTTATGTATATTCGAACAGGAAGAATATGACTTCCGATGATTCTACAGTTACTGCATTCATGCATCTGGATATGGATCATCTCGGACCTGTCGACGTTTATGTCGCTATGGATATTAAGTCGGGCGGAAAAGTTCAGACGAACTTCACCGTTGCGGATGATGAGATACTGTCTTTCCTTGAGGAGAACATACATATTCTCAATGAGAGACTCAATAAGAGAGGATACGATCTTTCCTGCAAGATGTCCCTTAAGGGCAGGGAAGAATCACCCGAAGAAGACGCGCTCGCTGACGGCGGTGTAAACCTCCTTCTTTTGCATGCGGGCGGAATGGGTGGATCATTTCAAGCCGGAATGAGATCGTTCGATGTGAGGGCATAATGGCTGAGGAAAAGAAGAAAGTAAAAACAGCGGTCGCCCTCGAATACGATCCGAGCGATGAGGCGCCCAGGGTCATAGCTTCCGGTAAAGGAGCCCTGGCCGACAAGATAATCGAAAAGGCTAAGGAAAGCGATGTTCCCATTCACGAAGACGATAAGCTGGCCAACACCCTCTCCAAGCTTGAGATCGGTGATCTGATACCTCCCGAGCTCTATGAGGTTGTTGCCGAGATCCTGATATTCGTTGATTCGATGGATAAGATCAAGAGCAAGCTGAAGTGACCGATAACAGGAAAAAAGGATCTTTTCATGAGACCATTGCAATTGAATATCTCAAAAAGAAAGGTCATCGGATAATCGCAAGAAACGAACTCAATAAATTCGGGGAGATAGATATCATATCCGTTTCTCCGGACGGAAAACTTGTTTTTACGGAAGTAAAATACAGGAAGAGCGCAAAGAGCGGATATCCGCTGGAGGCCGTGACTCCGGAAAAGCAGCGGAAGATAAGCAGGGCCTCCGCATACTATCTGAACTCACACCGTGAATACCTGAATCATCAGATCAGATATGACTGTATAGGTATTATCGGCGATGAAATAAAACATATAGAAAACGCATTTAACTACGTGGGGTGACTATGGCAAATATTCTTGTTTGTGATGATGATAAAGATATAGTCGAGGCGATCGAAGTATATCTCAAGGACGACGGACACATAATCTATAAAGCATATAACGGTGCGGATGCTCTTGATATCCTCGGAAAAGAAGACATCCAGCTTGTTATCCTCGACATCATGATGCCCGTTATGAACGGCATAGAGGTTGCGGAGAAGATCAGGGAAACAAGTACGCTTCCCATCATTTTCCTTTCCGCAAAATCTGAGGAAAACGATAAGGTTACCGGACTCAATGCAGGTGCGGATGATTATATCACCAAGCCTTTTTCTCCCGCTGAACTTACTGCGAGAGTAAGATCCAATCTCAGAAGATATACACTTCTCGGAAGTATCAACGAAGGAAATACCCATATCTATAATTGCGGTGCTTTGAGCATCAACGATGAGACCAAGACCGTGACCGTTGATTCTCAGCCGGTCAAGCTTACACCCATCGAATACAATATCCTTCTGCTTCTTCTGAAGAACAAGGGAACCGTATTTTCTACCGACAAGATCTATGAATCTATCTGGAACGAAGCACCGATTGCAACCGACAATACCGTTGCGGTCCACATCAGACATATCAGGGAGAAGATCGAGATCGATCCCGGTCAGCCTCAGTTCCTTAAAGTCGTATGGGGAGTAGGATATAAGATAGAAGATCTATGAAGAAGTCAAGAGCCAGAAAATTGATGTTTCATCTCGGGATGCACCTTTGTGCATTTATTTCCGTACTCTTTTTGGCTGATATTTTCTTCTGCAGTTATATTTCCGTAAGCTACCTCGGAGGTGATTCCAGATATGCCCTCAATCCGTTTCCTTCTCAGGAGACCGAAGAGATCGACGGTATCATCACCGATGTATTTTCACATCAGGCATCGGATATCATGAAGTATACTGCCGCAAAGGAGATACTCGGTGCCCAGAACGGACTCAAGGATAACCGTATAGTCGAACTGTCCGATTATTATCACGGTTCATATAAGGTCAGCATCAAGCTCTATCTTTCAGATCTCATCAATCTCGGAAGAAGGGGAATCGAGTACACCGAAAGAAGCCTTACCGTACAGGATTTCGTTTATTATTTCGGTGATCCCCTCTATGCGGATAATTTCGCACTCGACCCTTACGGCAATCTTTACTTTATTGGTTTCGAAACTCTGAACAGATATAAGTTCTCGGAGAAATATACTACCAATGTGACTGAAGAAGATACCGAGGGAGCGGATGAAAACGTCGTAAGGGCTATCCGTAACACTTCACCTTCCGATCTGATCAATCTCGTCGCTCAGTACTGCGTTAGGGAATATCCCGAACTCGTCTCAATTTCCAGCTGGGAAGACGGTATGATCTATGTCACCTTCAAAGAGCCCATAATCGATGATGCGGGCTTTAATTCATTTCTCAGCTACAAGGAATCCATCCGTAACTGGGACGGCTATTTTACCGCGATTGACGAGCTTAAGGTTACTTCCTCCCTCTTTTCCGCCGCTTACGACGTTTACAGGGAGGGAGAAAAATTATACGAAAACAACAATTCAAACCTTGTATATACCATAAGGACAAAGGATTCCGAAGGAAATACAAGGGTATTTACCAATTATCCCGATTCCAAGAAATACGATGATACTTCGCTTGCGGATATCTATTCAAGTCATCTGCATTACATCATCTGTTATTATGACGATCTGGAATATTCGACTCTTTCCGATATCCCGGAGAATATCATTACCGATGCCATAATGATCTATCCCGATGTCTATCCCGACAATACCCATGTCTGGATGTATATTGACGATACGACATCAAGGGCAAACGATATCTATTACGATCTGCTCTACAGATATGATTCCGTAAAACAGATCTCCGGAATCTTCACGATCGTCATCGCATTCCTTACATTCATTTATCTTGCACTTTTCGTATATCTGCTCTTTATAACGGGTGTCGAATATACGGATGAGGGAGAAGAGTTCAGGATATTCCCCCAGGACAAGATATGGATCGAAGTTATGGCCGCATTTTCCGTGGGCGCATTCTTTCTTGCCAGGTTCTACTTTGATTATCTTAAACAGCTTATCAATGTTAATTACTGCAGGGTCACCTTCGAAAACGGCGGACCCTTCAAGAATGCGGGTATATCCTCATATCTTGTTTTCGGTATGTTCGGATTCCTGCTTTCCCTTACCGGTGCTTTCATCATCTTCTCATTTGTAAGAAGGATAAGGGCGGGCGTTCTCTTCGAGTATTCTTTCCTGAAGAGGATCAAGATGTTCTTTGACTGGTTCGCACTTATTTATTCCGGCGGATCGTCTTCGTCATGGTTCATCCTCATTCCCTACGGAGCTTTCCTCGTAGTCAATGTGGGCGGAGCTGTTTACGGCATGCTCAATCTGGATAATGTCGCGATCTCTGCGATCATATTCTCTGTGCTCGTTCTGTTCGATATCTTCGTCGGCATAACCCTCTTTCTCGTGACGGCGGAAAAGAAGGAGTTGCTTGACGGAATTGCTAAGATCAGGGCGGGAGAGGTTGATTACAAGATCGATGTATCAAACCTCCGCTACGAGAATAAGAATCTTGCGGAGAGCATCAACAATATCGGTGACGGTATCAAGACCGCTGTCGAATCTTCACTTATGGAGGAACAGCTCAGGTCCGAACTGATCACCAATGTATCGCATGACCTCAAGACTCCCCTGACTTCCATCATCAATTATTCCGATCTGTTAAAGAGGGATAACCTTACCGAGGAAAAGAAAAAGGAATACCTTTCCGTGATCGGAGAAAAGTCCATTAAACTCAAGAAACTTCTTGAGGATCTTCTTGAAGCTTCGAAACTTTCATCCGGACAGGTCGAACTCAACAGGGAAAAGACGGATCTTACAGAACTTTTGAACCAGGCACTCGGTGAATACGAGGGAAGATTCAAGAATTCCAAGCTGGAGCTTGTTACCAACGATTTCCCCAGGGCGTTCATCTATACGGATCCCGGATGCACCTGGAGAATATTCGATAATCTTTTTGAGAATATCTGTAAGTATGCGATGGCCGGAACGAGGGTGTATGTGGAATATACAGCTTCAGAAGGCGTCACTTATATCAAGATAAAGAATGTATCCGCAGTCAGGCCCAGATTCCAGGGCGACGAGCTTACGGAGAGATTCATAAGGGGAGACGAGAGCAGGACGGGAGAAGGAACCGGACTCGGCCTGTTCATTGCCAAGAGCCTTACAGAGGCACAGGGCGGAACCTTCAAGGTAATCGTAGACGGTGATATGTTCGTGACAAGCATCTCGATGCTCGAATTCAGCTCAGAGCTTGAAGATAAGAGCACTATCCGCAGTGAAGAACAATAAAGGATACCTTTATATGTGATATAATCTGTATCGAAAAAAGTATTTAGAACAGGAAGAAAAAAATGCCTAACGTACTGGAACTTGAAAATTCAATGCCCGTAGGTCAGCTCGGACTTTTGGTACATCCTTCTTTCGGAATGAAGGGCGACCGCGTCAATTCGTATCTCGCGTCGTTCCGTAAGGACATCCATAACGATCTGGTCAAGAACGATCCTGCATTCCAGGGTTACCAGATGGATGACTACAGAGTGCCTTTCTCCATTCCCAGATTCGGAAGCGGAGAAGGAAAATGCCATATCCAGCAGTCAACCAGAGGCAAGGATCTGTTTATTCTCGTCGATGTGACCAATCATTCGCTCACCTACAAGATGAACGGATTTGAGAACCATATGTCCCCCGATGACATCTATCAGGATCTTAAGAGGATCATCGCTGCGATCGACGGAAAAGCATACCGTATCAATGTGATCATGCCCTTCCTCTACGAAGGCAGACAGCACAGAAGACACGGACGCGAATCAATGGACTGCGCATACATGCTCAAGGAACTCAGCGATATGGGCATGGCCAATTTCATAACCTTCGATGCACACGACCCCAGGGTACAGAACTCGATCCCACTTATCGGATTCGACAATTTCATGCCCCCTTACCAGTTCATCAAGGCACTCCTTACCAACGAGGACGATCTTATCGTTGATGAAGACCATATGGTAGTTATCGCACCCGATGAAGGTGCACTTGAAAGGGCTATCTACTTTGCGAACGTTCTGGGTCTTAATACCGGTACATTCTATAAGAGACGTGATTATTCCAAGATCGTAAACGGTAAGAACCCTATCGTTGCACATGAATTCCTCGGAGACAATATCGACAGTAAGGATGTTGTCATCATTGATGACATGATCTCCTCGGGCGGATCCATGGTCGATACCGCAAGACAGCTTAAGGAGATGAATGCAAGACGAGTATTTATCTGTACCACATTCGGTCTTTTCACAGAGGGACTCGATAATTTCGATCAGGCATACGAGAAGGGATATTTCGACAGGGTCATCACCACGAACCTGACATACCTTCCTCCCGAGATCTATGACAGACCCTATTTCATCGAAGCCGATATGTGCAAGTTCATTGCCTCCATCATCGATTTCATGAACCATGATTCATCCATGTCGAATGTTATGGACAATACACAGAAGATGCATGCGGTTCTCGAGAATTACAATGCACGTCTGAACATAGAGATCTGATCCGGAGTTTCATTTGAGTAAAAGTCACATCATAAAAAGTGTAAATAAAGGTTCGATCGCAGATTCGCTGGGCATTTTGCCCGGCGATATTGTAATCAGGATAGATGATCAGGAGATAGAAGATATCTTCGATTATCAGTTCTTCACCATGTCCGATAACCTTATCCTTACCGTCCTTCGTGACGGAGAGGAATGGGAATATGATATAGAAAAAGGTGAGAACGAGGATCTCGGTATCGTTTTCGAGAACGGACTTATGGACACTTACAGGAGATGCTCGAACAACTGCATTTTCTGCTTTATAGACCAGATGCCTCCCGGAATGAGGGACACTCTGTATTTCAAGGACGACGATTCCAGGCTTTCTTTCCTTCAGGGTAACTATATAACCCTGACAAATCTTTCCGAAAAGGACTTAAACAGGATCGTCAGATATAATCTTTCCCCGGTAAATGTTTCGATCCATACGATGAATCCCGAACTCAGATGCATGATGCTGGGTAACCGTTTTGCGGGTTCTTCGCTCTCAAAACTGAATGTCCTTGCCGAGGCCGGCATCGAGATGAATGGCCAGATAGTTCTCTGTAAGGGCATCAATGACGGTAAAGAGCTCGAATATTCCATATCCGAGCTTATGAAATTCATTCCGTCCTTCCGGAGCCTTTCTGTTGTTCCTGTCGGACTTTCCAAGTACAGGGAAGGTCTCTATCCCCTTGAACCTTTCGAGAAAGAAGACAGTATAGAGGTCATCGGCATTATCGAAAAGTTCCAGAAAGAGGCATATGAAAAACATGGCATCCATTTTGTACATGCCAGCGACGAATGGTACCTTACGGCAGAAATGGAATTGCCCGAAGCGGACAGATATGACGGTTATCTTCAGATAGAGAACGGTGTCGGAATGATGCGTTCCTTCATCGATGAGACCGATGAACAGATAGAAAAGAGAACCAAGGACGGAAGCTTTGAATCCTGTGACCGTAACAGACATATCACCCTTGTCACCGGAATGCTCGCCTATCCGATCATTAAAGCGACCGCAGAAAAGCTTGAAGCCAAGGTCCCGGGAATGAAGCTTGATGTGTTCCCCGTAAGGAATGATTTTTTCGGGGAAAGGATCACGGTTTCGGGGCTTCTGACAGGCCAAGATATCATAGCCCAATTAAAGGATATGGATCTGGGAACAGAGGTTCGTTTACCGGAGTCCGTAGTAAGAGCCGGAACCGACGTTTTCCTTGATGATTACACGGTTTCACAGGTCTCGGATGCTTTACAAGTACGCGTATATACGATAAAATCTAATGGTTACGACTTTGTTGATTCCTGTGTGGGGATCAGCTGATATTTTTGTGTTTAAACAGGTATTTTTTGAAGTATGAGTTACAGACCTATAGTAGCCGTAGTCGGAAGACCGAATGTCGGAAAATCGACACTTTTTAATGCCCTTGCCGGCGAAAGGATATCCATTGTCAAGGATACCCCCGGTATCACAAGGGACAGGATCTATGCCGATGTTTCATGGCTTAATTACAATTTCACTCTGATCGATACAGGCGGAATAGAGCCCGAGTCCAAGGATCTACTTTTATCATCCATGAGGGACCAGGCTCAGATCGCTATTGATACAGCTGATGTCATTCTTTTTGTTACGGATGCGAAGACCGGACTTCAGGATGCCGATTCGGGCGTATGCTCAATGCTCCGCAAGTCAAGGAAGCCCGTCATCCTTGTCGTAAACAAGGTTGATTCGTTCGAAAAGCAGCAGTCCGATGTATATGAGTTCTACAATCTCGGTATCGGTGAGCCTTATCCGATTTCCGCGACCAATATGCTCGGATTCGGTGAACTGCTCGATAAGGTTGTCAGTTACTTTGATGAAAATACCGAAGCCGAGGAGGAAGAGGATACTCCCAAGGTGGCCGTTATCGGTAAGCCCAACACCGGTAAATCCTCGCTCATCAACAAGCTTCTCGGTGAGAACAGACTGATCGTTTCAGATATCGCCGGAACAACCAGGGATGCCGTAGACACCAGAGTTTCATACGGTGATAAGGAATATATCTTTATCGATACCGCCGGACTTCGCAGGAAGAACAAGATCAAGGACGATCTTGAGCACTATATGATCGTAAGGACCGTCAGTGCGGTTGAAAGGGCTGACATTGCCGTACTTGTCATCGATGCTACCGAAGGTGTTACGGAGCAGGATGCCAAGATCGCGGGTATCGCACACGACCGCGGAAAGGCAGTCATCATTGCAGTAAACAAATGGGATGCTGTAAATAAAGACGACAAGACGATCTATAAGTTTACTGAGAACGTCAGGAATATACTTTCATTCATGCCTTATGCGGAGATCATATTTATTTCCGCTCTTACCGGCCAGAGACTCGGCAAGCTCTTTGAGACCATCGATATGGTCAGGGAGAGCCAGGACAAGAGAGTCGGTACCGGTGCCCTGAACGAGATTCTCGCGGAAGCGGTTGCAATGCAGCAGCCACCCAACGACAAGGGTAAGTTCCTCAAGCTTTATTACATTACCCAGGTCTCGAGCAGGCCGCCCACGTTCGTTATATTCGTGAATGACAAGGAACTGGCACATTTCTCATATATCAGATATATAGAAAATCAGGTACGTGAGAATTTCGGATTTAAGGGCACACCTCTAAAATTCATTGTCAGGGAAAGAAAAGGTGAATGATATGGCTCGTTTATGGTGCTTTCTCATCGGATATGCACTCGGACTCGTCCAGACGGCATATATAGTCGGTAAATGCAAAGGTGTGGATATCAGGAATTACGGAAGCGGTAATTCGGGTACCACCAATGCGCTCAGGGTTCTCGGCACCAAGGCCGGACTCATTGTTTTTGCCGGTGATATGCTCAAAGCCATCATCACTACCATAATCATCAGATGCACATTCGCACAGATGTATCCCGATCTCAGATTTTTGCTGATACTCTACGGCGGAGCGGGATGCATTCTTGCTCATGATTTTCCGTTCTATATGCATTTCAAAGGAGGAAAGGGTATTGCGGCCACCGGAGGAATGATCCTTGCTTTTCACGGATCCTTCTTTTTCCCGGGACTTGCTTACTTTTTCGTTCCTTACCTTCTCACACATTTTGTAAGTCTCGGATCCCTCATTCTCTATGCGGGATTCTTTATACAGCTCGTGGTCACCTGTCAGATCAACCTTTTCGGTTTCTATGACGGAATTCCCCAGGCTGTGAAAAACGAGATGTATATCATTGCATTATTCCTTATGATCCTTGCTTACTGGCAGCACAGATCCAATATTGTAAGGCTCATAAAAGGTGAAGAGAGAAAAACTTATCTCAGAAAAAAGAATGAAGTATAACATTCCCGAAAGGAGACAGATATGGCAAAGGTAACAGTTCTCGGCGGAGGTACATGGGGTATAGGACTTACCATCCTTCTCGCAACAGCGGGACATGATGTAATGGTCTGGTCCGCAGTTGAGTCGGAGATAGAGATGCTCTCCACTACACATGCACACAAGATGCTTCCCGAAGCTAAGATTCCCGAAAGTGTAAGATATACCCTCGATGATAAGGAGGCTGTAACCGACAGGGATATCCTTGTTATGGCTGTTGCATCATCCTTTACGAGAAAAACTGCAAAGAGACTTGCTCCCCTTATCAAAGACGGTCAGATCATCGTTGATGTGGCAAAGGGAATAGAAGAGGGAACTCTCAAGACACTTTCCGAGCAGATAAAGGACGAGATCCCTAACGCAGAAGTCTGCGTTCTTTCAGGTCCCACACATGCCGAGGAGGTTTCAAGACTGATGCCCACGACCATTGTTGTTGCATCACACAATAAAGAGACCGCACTTTTTGTTCAGGACGTATTCATGACCGAGACCTTCAGGGTTTATACCAGCTCCGATGTAAAGGGAGTTGAGCTCGGCGGATCTCTCAAGAATGTCGTTGCACTTGCAGCGGGTATCGCGGACGGACTCGGATACGGAGACAATGCAAAAGCAGCTCTCATCACAAGGGGAATCGCAGAGATCTCAAGACTCGGAGTTAAGATGGGATGCAGACCCGAGACCTTCAGCGGACTCACCGGAATGGGTGATCTCATCGTTACCTGTGCCAGCATGCATTCACGCAACAGAAGATGCGGAATACTTCTCGGTGAGGGCAAAAGCCTTAAGGAAGCACAGGAAGAAGTCGGAATGGTTGTAGAAGGTATCTATTCCGCAAAAGCCGCTATCGAACTCGGCAGGAAATATGAAGTCAGTCTTCCCATCATAGAACAGGTAAATCTTATCCTCTTCGAAGGAAAGGATGCCGGAGTAGCAGTCAAAGAGCTTATGGTCAGGGAAAAGAAGGATGAAGTATCCGATACTCAGTGGTGATGCCTCTTTTCAAATGTTAATACTTTCCTCTGTTTTGATTATCGCGGTGCTGTTTATCACGGCGTCAGGTGTTTTTTATATCAAAATGAGGAAAAAGTACATCCTTGAGAACATAAGACTTAAGGAAACTATCAGGCATATCGGTGATGACAGGAACATCCTGCTCAGCAATCTGACACGTGAAGTCAGGAGCGGAATGGTATCCGTACTCGGTATGAACGAACTTATAATGCGTGAAAGCCATGATGACAATATCAGGGACCACGCATCACGTATCAAGACATCGGGAGAAGATATCATTGCCCTTATGCAGGGCGCTCTCGATTATACAAAGCTTGAAAGAGGCCTTGTTGAAGTCTACAGGGATGATATCGATCTTGCTTCACTTTTGATAGATGTAATAAGTGTTTCGGGACCTTCGCTCAGAAACAGGGGACTTATCCTTGATCTGTTTCTCAATAAAGATACTCCGGGTATCATAAAGGGAGATTATGAGAAGCTGAGACGAAGCCTTCTTAATGTTTCTTCTTTTATCTGTAAGAATTCCACAAAAGGTTATGTGAAGCTCTTTTCATTTCATAAGGATCTCGATGACGGTGACTGCCTGATCACATTCAGGATCATCTGTGAATCCCTTACCGCAACATCCACCAATCTTGAAAATGTTCTCAAGAACGGTCTATCCGATAACAAGCTTCTGTTTTCAAAAAAGGATACTGGACTTCTCGAATTCTTTATCGCAGGTAATGTGATCAATGCCATCGGAGGAGAATTCAAGGTCTTTGATACAGTTGATGAAGAGGTTGCATTCGATCTTTCCATAAAGACCGAGGTTGTCGATCATACCGGAATCGGCGATATCAGGAAGGTGGTAAGGAAGAGATCCTTCGGTAACGAAGTTGAGACCGGAGGATTTTATTCTCCTTCATCAAGAATCCTGATAGCGGATAAAGATCAGAGTAATGTTTCCGTTATCAAAGCTCTTCTTGATTCATCGGGAGTTTCAATAGATCTTGCATCAAACTGTGAAGAAGCACTTACCCTTATCAGGATCAATGAGTACGATGTTATTTTCTGCGATTCGGATATGAAGGACGATAAGGGAGTAAAGCTGATCGGGCATATCAGGAGCGGAGAGCCCAATATACTTGACGTAAGAAAACCCTGTATCGCCATAGTAGATGATTCGATAAGACTTTCCGAAGAAGAGATTGGAAGGGGCGGATATACCGATATGGTTTCAAGACCTGTCAATCCCTCCGTCATCGAGGATATGCTCATAAAATATCTTCCTTCCGAAAAGGTCGACCTCAATGATGAATCATATCTTTGCCCCGGCATCAGATCGGAGCAGGATATCAGGAAATATTCGGAAGGTTATGATGACCTGTATAAAGCTGCTGTCGGAATATATAAGAGAGCTAAGAATTTCAGATAAGCAAAGGTTAGAGCAAGTTGTTATTCAATGAGAGTTACAATATATACTTTGAACTTTCGGTATTGCCCATTGAGCTGATACTGCTTATCTTTGTGTACGGAAATTACAAGGATGACCGTGATACAAAGGCAACCAATTACAGGTTTAAGATATATGCGCTCCTTGTTACGGTAGGAACACTTCTCGATGTTGTCACCGGTCTTACATTTATGTGGGGAGATACTCTTCCCGCATGGTTCCATGTAATATTCCTGTCACTCAATTTCCTTATGGGACTGAGCAGTTCGATGGGCTTTTATTTCTACATGGTCGCATTTTCCGGGCTTCAGAAGAGCGAGCGTGTGCTGAATATGATCGCATATATCATCAATTCCGTATATGTGATCATCCTGATAGTCAATTATTTCACCGGGATAGCATTTACATATATTCCGGGTATCGGTCTTGTCAGAAACATTTTATACGGAACGGTAGGATACCTGTTCCCGCTTTATTATATTTTCCTCGGCGTCTCTCTTTCCTTTTTCAGGAAAAAGAAATTTACCAGGGTTCAGCGTACATTCCTTACAAGTGGATTTCTGATCGTGCTTGTAATATTCATTCTTCAGGTCAAGCTCGAGGAAAGAGCTCAGATGGCTTATTTTGTAGGCGGCATCTGTCTTCTTATGCTGTTCCTTACACTCGAGACTCCCGAGTATACCGAGCTTGTCAATACGCTTGATGAACTTGACCGTGTGAGAAAGGACGAAAAGAGAGCACTTGAAAAGATCAAAAGATCCGATGAAGCAAAGAGTACATTCCTTTCCCATCTTTCGCATGAGATCAAGACACCCATCAATGCGATAATGGGTTATACGGAAGAGATAATCAAAGCGAATGTATCCGATGAGGTTAAGGAAAATGCGGCAAGTGCGTTCAAGGGTGCAAGAAGACTTGACCAGTTCTTCACCGATATCGTCGATAATATGGCCGATATCAGCGAATACGGAAGCAGTGCGCTGGTATCTCTTGAAGAGATCGAAAAAGAGCTCTATCTGAATGTGGGCTTTGATATCGAAGAAAAGAAGAATGCAAAGGATTTCATTTCAAAATCCGGTATTGATTCGATCCTTTATAACGAACATAACAGCTATCCCGATTCATCGATGTACAGGTTACTCTGTGTCGATGACAACGAGCTTAACATGGAACTTCTTGTCCGTACCGTAAAGCAGTTCGGCTTTTCTGTCGACGGAGCCGTGGACGGTAAGACAGCGATAGAGATGGTCACAAAGAATGATTACGATCTCATTCTCATGGATCATATGATGCCCGTGATGGATGGCGTTGAAGCCATGCATTATCTGAGAAACAATTCGCTCTGCGATCTGACTCCGATCGTTGTTGTTACGGCAAATGCCGTACGAGGCGAAAGGGAAAAATATCTTACCGAAGGCTTTGATTCATTTCTTCCCAAGCCTTTTACAGGAGGATCACTTCTCAGGGCTGTTGGTAAATTCCTACCTTTGGCTACAATGGAAACACTTGTAAAAGAAGGAAATAAGTCCGGTATATCGGGATTTATGCTTGCATCGACTTTTTCAAGACCTCTTATCGCACCCGGTGCCAAGATACTGATCGCAGGTCAGGACAGGGACGGCATAGGTAGACTTTCCAGGCTCTTCCTTACGACCATGGCAAGGATCGATGTCGTATACGGATGTGACGAATGTATCGAGAGACTTTCGTGTGGGGATTACGATATCGTATTTGTCGAAGACGGACTCCGTTCGGGCGATAACCGCTCTATCAAGACCTATATCTGGAACAGTGTAGACATACCGACCATCCTCATCACGAAAAAGAATTCCGAAATAGATCCCGTTGTTATATTCGACAGTTACTCGGATTATATAGATATCGATGACGATGCCGATGTGATCGATGCCATGCTCCTTCTTTATCTTCCCAAGGATAAGGTCAAGGTTATCGGAACCGGTGAGGAAAAGAAGAGGAACACGCTTGATATATCTTCATCCTATGATCTTTCCGACGGAACTGAAAAGGTTAAGACTAATGATGAACCGGGTGAAAATACTGCCGTTGAGATAACGGGTGAATGTGCTTTCCTCAAAGATGTAAAGGGCATCGATATCGAACAGGGAATATATAACTGCGGATCCGAGGAAGGACTTAAGAAAGCCGTCGAGATATTTGTCAGCACCGCTGAGACCAAAGCCGATGAGATCGAAGAGCTTTATACCACGGGTGATATTGACGGATATACCATAAGAGTTCATGCTCTTAAGAGTTCGGCAAGGATCATCGGTGCAATGGAACTTTCGGAGCTGGCAAGAGCACTCGAAGCAGCCGGAAAGGATCGCAATAAGGAATTCATCTCCGACAAAACGGGTGAGCTTCTTTCGGATTACAGGGCTATGTCCAAGGTTCTTTCGGATGCAATGTCACCTAGAGAGCCCATAGAAAAGGTGCCGGTCACTCCCGAGGTACTTAATGATGCATATTCTGCCATTTATGAACTTGCGATGATGATGGATTACGACAGTCTTGAGGTTGTATTCGAATCCCTTCGCGGTTATGAATTTGAAAAAACTGACAGCGAGCGGCTTGAAAAGATAAAAAAATCCATGGAAGCGCTTGACTGGGAATCCGTTCTCAGCTGCGCTAAGGAGGCATTATGAGTGAATCCGTTCTTATGGTGAGCAAAGTAGACAGCTTTATGGTCAATGCGATCAAATATAAGCTTGAGGCCGAAGGCTTCCTTTGTACTTTTTCTTCAACCGAGTCACCTTATATAAAGAATTCGATAGATGAAAAGAAGATAATCATCCTGTATATGGATGAATCGATCCTTGAAAGACCGGATCTTATGATCTATCTGAAGGATAAATGCAATGACGATGAGAAGAAGCTCATACTGATAGGTTCGCCCGCTGACTTTGCGGTTGTAAATGAATATATATCCGATAATTTCCTTGCGGGCAAACTTGAAAGACCCATTGATATGTCGGTGCTGATCGCACTGCTCAGGGGTGTTCAGACAAACGCTCAGGAAGAAAGTGATAAAAAGAGTGTACTTATAGTTGACGATGACACAACTTATCTCAGAACCGTCAGAGACTGGCTCAAGGATAAGTACAAGGTATATATGGCTAATTCCGGCATCCAGGCACTTACGTGGCTCGCCAAGAATCATGCTGATCTTGTACTGCTCGATTATATGATGCCCGTAGCTTCCGGACTTGAGATTCTTGAGATGATAAGGAGCGAGGAGTTCTCCAGGGATATTCCTGTCATCTTCCTTACCGGAAAGTCCGACAAGGACAGTGTCAAGAATGTAATGAAGCTTAATCCTCAGGGATATCTTCTTAAATCCATAAGCAAGGATGTCCTCAGGAGTGAACTTGAAAAATTTTTTAACGGAGAAATATAAATGGAAAAGTTTGAAGGAACAAGCGGATACGTTGCAAGCCCGGAATTGATGGATTCCGTTAATATTGCGATGGCACTTAAAAAGCCCCTCCTCATCAAAGGTGAACCGGGAACGGGCAAGACAATGCTCGCTCAGTCCGTTGCCGATGCTCTGGGCAAGAAGCTGATCATCTGGAACATCAAGTCCACCACTAAGGCTCAGGATGGTCTCTATATGTATGACACCATTCAGAGACTTTATGACGGACAGTTCGGTGAGGGCGGAGTCGATGACATCGCTCATTATATCAAGCTCGGAAAACTCGGAGAAGCATTCGAGAGTGAGGAGCAGGTTGTTCTTCTTATCGATGAGATCGACAAAGCCGATCTTGAATTCCCCAACGACCTTCTCTGGGAGCTTGACCAGATGGAGTTCTATATCAATGAGACCAAAAAGACCGTCAAGGCTAAGCACAGACCCATCGTTATCATTACATCAAATGCCGAGAAGGAACTTCCCGATGCATTCCTCAGAAGATGTATTTTCCATTATATCGAGTTCCCCGGAAAGGAACTGATGGAGGAGATCATCAGGGTACACTTCCCCGAGGTTGAAGAGCATCTTCTTGCCGAGGCGATGGATGTTTTCTATCAGATCCGCGACATCAGGGATATAAGAAAGAAGCCTTCAACATCCGAGCTCATCGACTGGATCAATGCGCTTCAGATCGGAGGCATTCCTTACGGACAGATCAAGACAAGGCTTCCTTTCATCGGAGTCGTAGTCAAAAAAGACGAAGACCTCGAGCAGACAACACATCACAATTTTGTATAATTTTTGAGAAGTGAATTTGCGGGTGACGCGAATGTATGAGGATTCGAGCTTCGTCGTCTGCGTTAGAAACGGACGCCTGGCCTGAACGAAGTGAATGGCCTGCGGCATGAGTTGAAGTTATTATCGGTCCAGTTTCGCGCCTGACGACGAAAAAGTGAGAAGACTCATACATAGCGGCAGGACCCGCGGAGTAGACTATTAATGTTTTTGAATTTTTTTGACAGTTTAAGAAAGCATGGGATAAATGTCACTTTGGGAGAGTGGCTCGATCTGGAGAATGCACTTGATTCGTCTCTGATCGGCGGACAGCTCTCAAGGTTTTATCACTGTGCGAGAATGATACTGGTCAAGTCCGAGACGGATTATGATAAGTATGACGAGGCGTTTGAGGAATGTTTCGGTAAGATAAAGAGCGATCCGGAAGTCGGTAAGGAGATGCTCAGGTGGCTCGATAAGTCGGACATGATGCAGCTTGCCGAGATGGAAGCCAAGGATCATCTGAACAAGATGGAAGGCGAGGGCATCATAATCGACAAAGAGGATGTCGAGCAGAAGTTCAAGCAGCGTCTTAAGGATCAGGATTCAGAGCATAACGGAGGATCGTTCTGGATAGGAACCATGGGCAAGACCTCCTTCGGTAATATGGGCGGTAATATCGGTGGTGTCAGGGTCGGAGGAGCGACCGGTTATCAGTCGGCATTTGCTGTCATCGGTGCCAAAAAGTACCGCGACTTTAGGGATGACAGGGTCATGACAAACCGTCAGTTCCAGCTTTCGTTCAGAAGACTCAGACAGTTCTCCTCCAGGCTGGATACGCCCGAAAGGGAGCTTGATATTGACAAGACCGTGGATGAGACCTGCAACCAGGGCGGAGTTCTTAAGATCGAAATGAGAAAGCCCAGGAAGAATTCGGTGAAGCTCCTTCTTCTGATGGATTCGGGCGGTACGATGATCCCTTATTCGGAGCTTTTGAATGATCTTTTCCAGGCAGTAAATAAAAGTAACCACTATAAGGAAGTAAAATGTTATTATTTTCATAACTGCATTTACTCCCATGTATATAAAACACCTGAATGCGAAAACGGTGACTGGGTGGAAACAAAATGGCTTTTCCGCAACACGGATTCCGATTATAAGGTTATAATAGTCGGGGACGCCGCTATGGCACCTGAGGAACTGTATTCGGACACCGGCAACTACCGCGGCCCCAATGACGGTCTCAGCGGTGAGGAATGGCTCAAGTCGGTAAAGAGACATTATAAAAAGGTGGTCTGGCTCAATCCCAAGATGGCGCCCGGCAATGCGCCCTGGAGAGAAGTCGAGACTGCCGTAAAACAGATGTTCCCTATGTATAAATTATCCGTGAAAGGTCTTGATCAGGCGATGACCAAGCTCATGGAAACAAGATAAAATATTTAAAGGAGATTTTTAAGATGGGTATTTTTGAAGAGCTGCAGCAGAGACAGCTTCTTGCACAGCTTACTGACGAAAACGAGATAAGGGAGCTTGTCAACAACGGCAAAGCTACATTCTATATTGGCTTCGATCCTACGGCAGATTCACTCCATGTAGGTCACTTTATGGCTCTCTGCCTTATGAAGAGACTACAGCAGGCAGGCAATAAGCCTATCGCACTTGTCGGCGGCGGAACCGGAATGATCGGCGATCCTACCGGAAAGAGTGATATGCGTACGATGATGACCAGGGAGACCATTGATCACAATGTCGAGTGCTTCAAGAAACAGATGTCCAGATTCATCGAGTTCGGTGAAGGAAAGGCTATGCTTGTCAACAATGCGGACTGGCTCCTTGACCTCAACTATGTAGAGTTCATAAGGGACATCGGACCTCATTTCAGCGTAAACAATATGCTCAGGGCAGAGTGCTACAAGCAGCGTATGGAAAAAGGTCTTACCTTCCTTGAGTTTAACTACATGCTCATGCAGTCATACGACTTCCTTGAGCTCTACAAGAGATACGGCTGTAATATGCAGTTCGGCGGAGACGACCAGTGGAGCAACATGCTCGGCGGTACCGAACTCATCAGAAAGAAGCTCGGCAAGGATGCATATGCAATGACCATAACCCTTCTTCTCAATTCCGAAGGAAAGAAGATGGGCAAGACCGCAAAGGGCGCTGTATGGCTTGATGATAATAAGACCACTCCTTACGAGTTCTACCAGTACTGGAGAAATGTCGATGATGCCGATGTCTTCAAATGTCTCAGAATGCTCACATTCCTTCCTCTCGAGCAGATCGAAGAGATGTGCAAGTGGGAGGATTCCAGGATCAACGAAGCAAAGAAGATCCTTGCGCACGAGCTTACAGAGCTTGTTCACGGCAAGGAGGAAGCAGATAAGGCTGAAGCCGGAGCAAACGCACTCTTCGGAGGCGGTGATCTTTCGGCTGCCGATATTCCCACCGTACAGATCGAAGAGGGTGACTACAGGGACGGCAAGATCGATATTCTCGGCATTCTCGTAAAAGCAGGTCTCTGCCCCACAAGAAACGAAGCTCGCCGTGCGGTTGAGCAGGGCGGTGTTACCGTTGACGATGAGAAAGTAACCGATGTCAAAACTCTGTATTCCGCAGAAGACCTCAAGGACGGAAAGCTTGTCAGACGCGGAAAGAAAGCATACAAAAAGGTGATCTCATGAGCGAAGCTTACGATAAACTGCAGACAGCATTAAAGGCCGTAAGGGAAAAGACTGATTTTGTTCCCGATATCGCACTCGTACTCGGATCCGGACTTGGGGCATATGCCGATTCCATAAAGACCGTATGCGAGATACCTTATTCCGAGCTTCCCGGATTTCCCGTTTCAACAGTACAGGGTCATTCCGGAAAGTTCATCTTCGGATACGACGGGGATAAGAAGATCGTATGCATGAAGGGCAGGGTACATATGTATGAAGGCTATGAGCCCTCCGATGTGGTCATGCCAATAAGACTTATGTATCTCATGGGTGCCAAGATCCTGTTTCTTACAAATGCTGCCGGCGGTATTAACGAAAGCTTCCATCCCGGATGTCTTATGCTCATCGAGGATCAGATATCTTTCCTTGTAAGAAATCCCCTCATAGGTCCCAATGTCGAGGAACTCGGAACAAGATTCCCGGATATGACCAGGATCTATGATAAGGATCTTTCACAGATAATAACAGATAAGGCTGCCGAGCAGAACTCGGAGCTTTTCAAGGGTGTATATGTACAGCTCAGCGGCCCTTCATATGAGTCGCCTTCGGATGTAAAGGCTCTCAGGATCCTCGGAGGAAGCGCGGTCGGAATGAGTACCGCTATCGAAGCTATTGCCGCAAGACATGCCGGAATGAAGGTCTGCGGAATCTCCGTCATCTCCAATATGGCTGCAGGGATCACAGGTGAAGAGCTCAATCACGAAGAGGTACAGAAGGCTGCCGATTCCGTTTCCAAGAGATTTGAGGAACTCGTAAGAGCTTCCATTGCCGCTTTCTGACAGTGATCGATTGGTGAAAAATATGAATGAAGAAGATATCCAGAATCTGATACTTAATGCATTCGAAGGAAGGACCAAGTCATATTGTCCTTATTCGGGATATGCGGTAGGTGCCGCAATCCTTACTTCCTCGGGAGAAATTTACAGAGGCTGCAATGTTGAGAATTCATCCTACGGTGCTACGATATGTGCCGAAAGATGCGCCGCACTCAAAGCTGTGAGCGAGGGCGATAAAGAATTTAAAGCCATTGCCATAGTAGGGGGTCTCAAGGATGCCAAGGAGCTTTCCGATTATGCATATCCCTGCGGTATCTGCAGACAGTTCATTTCCGAGTTCGGCGGAAGCGATATGACGGTTATCGTCGCAAGAAGCATCGATGATAAGAAGGTATATAAGCTTTCCGAGCTTTTGCCCGAAGCATTCACATCCGATTCCATCAGATAGTTTTTGTTCAAGATCTGCGTAAGTTAAAAGAGGTTTTCTTTTATGAATATCCGTCTCTATAACGCAAGAATACTTGATCTTGACAGTCCTCACACCGTGAGGAAAGGTGAAGTGCGCGTTTGTGATGACAGGATAACCGAAGTCATCTATGAAGGCGAACTCAGACCGGAGGACAGGATATTTGACAGGGAGATAGACTGTAAGGGAAATCTCCTTATGAGAGGTTTTAATGATGCACACGCCCACTCGGCAATGACATTCTTAAGATCCCTTGCGGATGATAAACCCACTCCCAACTGGCTTGAAGAAGACATCTTCCCCAATGAAGCTAAGCTTACCGATGACGATATAGCCGATTTCCAGAGGCTTGCGATAATGGAATATGTATCCGGCGGAATTGTTTCCGCAATGGATATGTATTTAAGACCGGATGTGACCGCAGAGGTTTTTGCTTCGGCGGGAATGAGGGCGGTCATTGTTTCGGGTCTGAATAATTTCACTTCATCACTTTCCGAGCTCGAAGACCAATACAAGAGACTTAATTCTTACAGTCCCCTGGTTTCTTTTAAGGCAGGGATCCATGCCGAATACACCACTTCAAGGGAAATAATGGAAGAACTGTCCGGTTTTATTCATGAGACTAATGCCGGATTCTACTGCCATGCATCCGAAACGGAAAGCGAAGTTGCCGGCTGCATTGAAAGATACGGACTTTCTCCCGTAAAATTTCTTGATTCCTTCGGCCTCTTTGATTTCGGAGGAGGAATCTATCACGGGGTTCATCTTACCGACGAAGAGATTGATATCCTTAAGGAAAAAGGCATATATTGCGTTATAAATTCCGCATCCAACTGCAAACTGGCAAGCGGGATCGCTCCTCTGAAGAAATTGCATGACAAAAACGTAAATCTTGCCATCGGAACGGACGGACCTGCAAGCAATAATGCGCTGGATATATTCAGGGAAATGTATCTTACAAGCGTTTTATGCAAGATAAGAGAAAAAGATGCCTCATGTATCGATGCATCTGTTATACTTGATATGGCGGTCAAAGGCGGTGCCGGATGTATGGGTCTTGAAGATTCCGGTCTTATCAGAGCTGGACTGCCCGCGGATATCATAATGATCGATATGAGCAGGCCCAATATGCAGCCGGTCAACAATATCGTCAAGAACCTTGTTTATTCCGGCCAGACATCAAATATCAAGATGACGATGGTATCCGGACGGATATTGTATTACAATGGTGAATATGATCTGGGATTCGATCCCGAAGAGATAATTGCAAGATGTGGGGAGAGAACTGACAAAATAGTATCCGGCTAAGATAGCAGACGGAAAATATTTTCTGTTCTCTATAAAAGTATTTTATTAAAGATTCTCATAAAATGAGAAAGGAGAATTAAAAAAATGCTTGAAAAATTTTTTAAACTGAAGGAGAACGGCACTGATGTCAAGACAGAGATCATAGCCGGCGTAACAACCTTCATGGCCATGGCTTACATCCTGGCAGTCAATCCCGATATTCTTTCCGCTTCGGGAATGCCCAAAGATGCTATCCTCATAGCCACAGCTCTCGCCGCATTCATCGGAACCATGTGCATGGGTCTGATGGCAAATTATCCTTTCGCTCTGGCTCCCGGTCTCGGACTTAATGCATATTTTGCATACACCGTCTGCCTTACAATGGGATACAGCTGGCAGTTTGCTCTCTTTGCAGTATTTATCGAAGGTCTTATTTTCATAGTTCTTTCAGTAACTCCCGTAAGAGAAGCAATCTTCAATGCAATTCCTCTTCAGCTTAAGAAGGGTGTTTCCGTAGGTATCGGACTTTTCGTCGCATTCATCGGTCTCCAGAACGGTAAGATCGTTGTTGATGACGGAGCTACTCTCGTTACCATCGTATCTTTCAGACAGAACTTTACCACTATCGGAATCTGGGCACTTCTTACCATTATCGGTATCTTTATCATCGCAATACTTCATATCAAGAAGATCAAGGGTGCCATCCTCATCGGTATTTTTGCTACCTGGATCCTCGGAATTCTCTGTGAACTCGTCGGATTCTATGTTCCCAATGCAGAAGCCGGATTCTATTCCGCAATCCCTTCCAATTTTGCAGAGTTCTCCTTCGCATCCATCGGACAGACCTTCGGAGCATGCTTCTCCGGAGCTGCATTTGAGAATTTCAGCGTTCTTAATTTCATAGTCATCATGTTCGCATTCCTTTTCGTAGATGTATTCGATACTCTCGGAACTCTTATCGGATGTGCAGACAAGGCTGACATGCTCGACAAGGAAGGAAAGCTTCCCCGTATCCGTCCCGCACTTCTTGCAGATGCTATCGCTACAAGCGCAGGTGCAGTTCTCGGAACCTCAACCACAACCACTTTCGTTGAGTCTTCCGCAGGTGTATCCGCAGGCGGACGTACCGGACTTTCATCCGTAGTTACCGGACTTCTTTTCCTTGTATCACTTATCCTTTCGCCCCTTTTCATTTCGATCCCCGGATTCGCAACCGCTCCCGCGCTTGTATTCGTCGGATTCCTTATGATGGGTGCTATCTCCGGTATTGATCTCAAGGATCCCACCGAGGCTATTCCCGCATTTCTTGCATTCCTTGTAATGCCTCTTGTTTACAGCATTTCAGACGGTATCTGCATCGGCGTTATCGCTTATGTACTTATCAATCTCTGCACCGGAAATGCAAAGAAGATCAAGCCCCTCATGTACATCCTTGCAATACTCTTTATACTCAAATACATTTTGCTTTAATATGATCATTTCCCTGCCGGATTATTTCCGGCAGGGATTTTTTGCTTTTTTCTATGTACGGAATCTATTTTATTGCGATAATCTTAATACTGCTTGCGATCAGCGGATACCGTCTGTCTATGGAAGAGAAGAGACAGACGCATCTTCTGATTCGTGAATCCTTCGGGAAGGCTTCTTCCAGAAAGCTTTCTCAGGAAAGGAAGGAATCACTACAAAAGCTCCTTGACCTGAGCGGCTCCAAAGGCTCTGACAGGATAGATGAACTGACCTGGTCCGATACCGGAATGGAAGATATATTCCTTCAGATGGATAACTGCCTCTGTGCTCCGGGTGAGGAATATCTGTATAAAAAGCTTCACGACGTAAGCAGCTCGGATGATGAACTTTTAAATACGGACAGCATCGTTTCTGAGCTTTATAAAGATGAGGATCTCAGGGTATCCCTCGGATCATCTTTATGTGAGCTCGGTTTCGTAAAGGATAAGACACTTCCGGAATATCTTGAACATATTGTTTCATCGGATAAATTCTTAAACCCTTATTTCCATATCCTTGCCGATTTTTATTTCATTGCGGTCATGGTTGTTCTCATCTTCAAGCCCGTTATCGGGGCCGTGCTACTTGTTGTCCTGATACTGGTTCAGATATCATCATACTTTTCTCTCAGAAGATCCGCCGAGGAAAGACTGAGCGGTATCACGATGATCATGAGACTCAGCTGTATGGACAAGAGTCTTCCAAAAGGAAAGAACGGGGAGACAGGCAGGCTGATAGACGAGCTTTCCAAAGATCTGTCAGCGATTAACAACAAAAAGTTTCTTTCTGCATTTGTTCTTAGCTCGGGACCCAATTCCGGTAACGGACTTATTTCGATGCTCCTTACATACATAAACCTCTTATTTCATTTTGATCTGATAGCAAGCGCATTCCTTCTTTCCGGGATCAAAAAGGACAGGGATAAGATCCTTTCCGCATATGATAAGACCGGTTTCCTCGATATGTGCCTTGCGGTTGCATCATACCGTGCATTTCTTGAAAAAAAGGGTTCATACTGTACACCCGTATTTACCGAAGATGCTGTAATAAGTATCAAAGAGGGCTTTAATCCCCTTATAGATAAGCCTGTAGCAAATGATGCATTCACCATGGGCGGAGTGCTTATCACAGGTTCAAATGCCAGCGGTAAATCGACATATATGAGAATGATCGCCGTCAATGCAATCCTTGCACAGACCGTTGCAACATGCTGTGCAATAGAATACAGGGCTTCACATTTCCGTATCTATTCTTCGATAGCCGTTAATGACAGCATCCTTAAAGGTGAAAGTTATTTCATGGCCGAGATCAAGAGTCTTAAGAGGATCGTCGATGCGGCTTCATCGGAAGGAAGACCTGTCATCTGCTTTATAGACGAGATCCTTCGCGGAACAAACACTTCAGAGAGGATCGCTGCCGCATGTGCCGTACTTAAATACCTTTCGGATCTGAATGTGATCACATTTGCGGCGACTCATGACATCGAGCTTACTACGCTGATATCGGATAAGTATGAGAATGTACATTTCAGCGAAAACATAACACAGGATGATGTGACCTTTACTTATGTTCTTGAGAAGGGTCCGACCAAGAGCAGAAATGCGATCGCACTGCTGAAAAAGAACGGATTTCCCGCATCCGTCATCGCCGAAAGTGAAAAGCTCTGCGGCGAACTGGATAAAAGAAGCAGCATCTGAAATCCGAGGTTTACATAATTCCTCTAAATCCCTATATTTCTTGCGATTTTGAGGCAATAAATGTATACTATATTATGTGTTTTGAGACTTATGAACTATTATTTTCTACACAATATGCCCGCTTTTTGAAGGAGGAATCGATATGGGTCAGGGAATTACATTTTTGAATTCATTCCTGAGCTACCTGCTTCTCATGATAATAATCGTATGTGTAGCTGCGCTCGGTTTTATCGTCGGAAGGATCCTGCGTAAGAGGAAAGACGCCAAAACAGGAAATGCCGAGAGTATAGAAACTGTTTCTGAGAGCTCACCCGGGTCATCCGATAATTCCTAAGGTGATTTTTTAAGGATACGTGTAAATCCGTATCCTTATATTTTTATAGGGCTATTCCGTTTTGAACACATATAACAATAAGACCAGGATACTTCTTGTTCTGGATATCCTCAAAAAGAATACAGATGAGGATCACGCACTCAAAGCGGCGGAGATCATCGAACGCATAACATCCGAAGGATTGAAGTGCGACCGCAAAACTCTTTATGACGATATCGCATCACTCACCGATGCAGGTGTTGATGTCATTCATGAAGCAGGCGGAGGATATAAGCTTTTGTCCCGCGATTTTGAAGATGCGGAAGTGAGGCTTCTCATTGATGCGGTCTATTCTTCGAAATTCATATCCTCGCAAAAGACAAAAGTTCTTGCGGGAAAACTGAAAGCACTGACAAGTGAAAGTCAGGCATCTTCGATAACCAGACAGATCTATTCGTCTGATTCCAAAACTCCCAACGAAGATGTCCTGTACAGTGTAGATTCGCTTTCGCGAGCGATACAGGAAAATAAGCAGGTAAGTTTTGAATATCTTGTATGGGGTGCGAATAAGAAGCTTATCACCAAAGGCGAAAAGACCAGGTTGCTCAGTCCCTGGGCTCTTATCTGGCAGGATCAGAATTACTATCTTATGGCATTTGACGAAGCAGCCGGTAAAATGAAGCATTTCCGTGTCGATAAGATGAGACATGTGAGCGTGACCGATAAGCCCAGATGCGGACGCGAAGACTTCGAAAAGATCGATATGTCCGAATATCTCGAAGAGACATTTTCGATGTACGGAGGAAGACAGGAGACGATCACACTTGATTTTCCCGAAGAACTCATCGGTATCGCATATGACAGATTCGGTACAGAGGTAACGCAGAGGCCCGGAGAAAAAGGACACATACTTATAAGGACAAAATGCTATGTGAGCAATCAGTTCTACGGATGGCTTTCCGGTCTCGGAGGGGACGTAAAGCTTGTATCACCCGAAAGTGCTGTCAATTCATACAGAGCATTTTTAAATGATCTAATAAAAAAATATTAAGTATTTCGGAGAATCAAAATGTCAGAGAACATCGATTACGGCAAGATCTACAAACCTTCCAATGAAGTATTCGTGATCAAGAAAGACGGATCGCGTGAAGCCTTCAATGTACAGAAGGTCATCAATGCTGTCAGTAAGAGTGCTTACAGGGCTCTTACCGAATTTTCGGATGAAGATAACAGGAAGATCTGTACACTTATCATTTCCAAGGTCGATGAGCTCGGCGAAAATGAGATTCCCATTCCCAGAATGCACAACATCGTCGAGGAGGTACTCGAGCAGGTAAAGCCCATCGTCGCAAAGAGTTACCGCGATTACCGTAACTATAAGCAGGATTTTGTCCGTATGCTCGATGATGTCTACAAAAAGTCCCAGTCTATCATGTACATCGGTGACAAAGAGAATTCCAACACCGATTCGGCTCTTGTTTCCACCAAGAGAAGTCTTATCTTCAACCAGCTCAACAAAGAGCTCTACATGAAATTCTTCCTTACCACCGAAGAGATCCAGGCATGCCGTGACGGTTACATCTACATTCACGATATGTCTTCAAGAAGGGATACTATGAACTGCTGTCTCTTCGACATCGCATCCGTTCTGAAGGACGGCTTCGAGATGGGAAATATCTGGTACAACCAGCCTAAGTCCCTCGATACCGCATTTGACGTAATGGGAGACATCGTTCTTTCCGCAGCAAGCCAGCAGTACGGCGGATTTACAATCCCTTCCGTAGAATACACACTCGAGCCTTACGCAAAGCTTTCCTATGACAAGAAATACAAAAAGTATACAGATCTCGGAGTTGATGAAAAGAAGGCTGCCGATGCTGCTCTTGCCGATGTCGAAAGGGAATTCGAACAGGGCTTCCAGGGATGGGAATATAAATTCAATACCGTTGCATCCAGCCGCGGAGATTATCCCTTCATCACCGTGACCGCAGGAACCGGAACATCCGATTTCCAGAAGATGGCCACCAGGGCACTTCTAAAGGTCCATATGGAAGGTCAGGGAAAGAAAGGAAGAAAGAAACCCGTTCTCTTCCCTAAGATCGTTTTCCTTTATGATGAGAAACTTCACGGCGAAGGCGGTGAGCTTGAAGATATCTTTGAACTTGCGGTCAGATGCTCATCCAAGACCATGTATCCCGATTATCTTTCACTTACCGGAGAAGGTTATGTACCTTCCATCTACAAAAAGTACGGAAAGATCATCTCACCCATGGGCTGCAGGGCATTCCTTTCACCCTGGTTTGAAAGAGGCGGCATAGAACCCGCAGATGAGAATGACACACCTGTATATGTAGGACGTTTCAATATAGGTGTCGTATCGCTCCATCTTCCGATGATCCTTGCAAGGAGCAGAAAAGAGAACAGGGATTTCTATGAGATACTTGATTATTATCTCGAGCTCATCAGGAATCTCCATCTCAGGACATATTCGTATCTCGGTGAGATGAAAGCATCCACCAATCCTCTTGCATATTGCATGGGCGGCTTCAGGGGTGGAAACCTTAAGCTTTCGGATAAGATCAAACCCCTGCTTGATTCCGCTACGGCATCATTCGGTATAACCGCTCTCAATGAACTTCAGAGACTATATAACGGAAAGTCGCTTACTGAGGATGCCGAGTTTTCGCTTGAAGTCATGAGACATATCAACGACAAGATCGCACAGTTCAAGAAGGAAGACCACAGGCTCTATGCAATCTACGGAACTCCCGCCGAGAACCTCTGCGGACTTCAGGTAAAACAGTTCAGAAAGAAATTCGGTATCATCGAAGGCGTATCTGACCGTGAATATGTTTCCAATTCCTTCCACTGCCATGTTACCGAGGACATCACGCCGATTGAAAAGCAGGATTATGAGAAAAGATTCTGGGATCTTTTCAACGGTGGAAAGATACAGTATGTTAAGTATCCCGTAGATTACAATCTCGATGCGATCAAGACTCTTATCAGACGTGCAATGAAGATGGGATTCTATGAAGGAGTAAACCTTTCGCTTTCATATTGTGATGATTGTGGACACGAAGAGCTTTCGATGGATGTCTGCCCCGTATGCGGAAGCCGTAACCTTACCAAGATCGACCGTATGAACGGATACCTTTCTTATTCGAGGACACACGGCGACACCAGACTAAATGATGCCAAGATGATCGAGATTGCCGAAAGAAGATCAATGTAATGAGATATCACGATATAACAAAAGATGATATGAAGAACGGCGACGGACTCAGGGTTGTTCTCTGGGTCAGCGGTTGCAGCCATATGTGCAGCGGATGCCAGAATCCCCAGACCTGGGAACCTGACAGCGGAATCTATTTCGATGATGAAGCAAAAAGGGAACTTTTCGATCTGCTTTCACGCGACTATATTTCCGGACTTACACTTAGCGGAGGAGATCCTCTCTATCCCGGCAATATTTCCGATGTCGAACATCTTCTCAAAACCTTTAAGGAGAAGTTTCCGGAAAAGACCGTCTGGCTTTATACCGGAGATCTGTGGGAAGACATCAAGGACATGCCTCTTATGAAGTATGTTGACGTTGTTGTTGACGGTCCCTTCGATAAGAATCTCAAGGATGTTACCCTCTGCTGGAAGGGAAGCTCCAATCAGCGTGTTATAGATGTTAAGGAATCACTTGAATCAGGAGAGGTCAGGATCCATTGTCCCGATCATTATTCGGTGCTCGATCCCGATTCGGTCCACGGCAGCTCCAGATCGGGAGTGCCCTGTATGTATTAAACAGCAAACCAAAGTTTTCGGTAAAGAATAGATAAGGAGTTATCATGACAAGAGTCGGTAAGTTTGAAAAGGTAAGCTTTGAGCAGTTCAAAGCAGGAATGGAAGGCATCTGTGAAGATGAGCAGATACTTAAAGAAAAGTATGACCGCATTCAGCTTCCCACAAGAGCAACAAAGGGAAGCGCAGGATATGACATAAAGTCCACCCTTGATTTTGAGCTTGCTCCCGGAGAAACGGTCAAGATTCCTACCGGTATCAGGTCGAGTATGCTTGAAGACTGGATGCTCTGCGTATTCCCCAGGAGCGGACTCGGATTCAAGTTCAGGTTACAGCTCAATAATACCGTCGGAATAATCGACAGCGACTATTATAATTCCGATAATGAGGGACATATCTTTGTTAAGATGACCAATGATTCAAAAGAGGGCAAGACTGTTTCGCTCAAAGAGGGTGATGCATTTGCCCAGGCCATCTTCATTCCTTACGGTATTACCGAAGATGATGATTGCGAAGGTGTCAGAAACGGTGGATTTGGCAGTACCGGAAAATAAGCACATAGAATTCTATACTACATATAGTGTTTTTTAATAATATTTTAATTGTTTTTTGATGTTTGTTTGATGTATTATATCTTACGGTAAAATTATGGTCGGTAGGCCGTATATCCGGAGGTATGATATGTTTAAGATCTTTACAGACAACGGCTCAGATATTCCTGAGGATTTTGCGAGAGAATTCAATATTGAGACTCTGAATCTTGCAACTATCATCGACGGTGTGGTGTATAATCAGGGAGTCGAGCTTAAGAAGGATAAATTCTATGAGATGCTTGCCGCAGGTGCAAAGCCGACAACATCCCAGATAAATCCCGATCAGGCTAAGCAGTTCTTCGAAGAGCATATTGCCGATGCCGATGAATTCCTTTTCATCTGTATTTCATCAGGTCTTTCGGGAACATATCAGAGCCTTTCGATCGGTGCAAGGGAGATCATGGAAAAGTATCCCGGCAAGAAGATCGAAGTTGTAGATACACTTACGGGATCTCTCGGTGAGATGCTTTCCATTTACAAAGCCGTCAAGATGAGAGAAGCCGGAAAGAGCTTTGAAGAGGTTGTTGCATTTGTAAAAGAGAATGCAATCCACAGCTGTCTGGCTATTACCGTAGATAACCTCATGGATCTCTGGAGAGGCGGAAGAGTCTCCAAGACAAGTGCGATAATCGGAACGATCGCTGCCATTAAGCCTTTCATCACCGTAAATGATGACGGTACTCTTAATGCGGGCGGCAAGATCAGGGGTCGTAAGAAGAGCCTCGATCACATCGTTGATTATATGGAAGAGCATATGGGTTCATACCGTGACATGAATGAGATCATCATGATCGCTCACGGTAACTGTCCCGAGGATGCCGAATACTTAAAAAATAAGATAGAGGAGCGCCTGGGCTTCAAGAAATTTATGGTCAATCAGATAGGACCTATGATAGGAACTCATACGGGACCTACCATCTGCCTTGCCGGTTATTTC
>JAEEGL012188537.1_pt1 | contig 36652 bp, 34 predicted proteins | sample 9134231 | NCBI WGS metagenome assembly JAEEGL01 (sample SAMN16246548, study PRJNA631951) | gut metagenome | biome: gut microbiome; feature: rumen; material: fiber-attached | host: Bos | place: Iran: Karaj | collected 2018-10 | reverse complement strand
GGCCTCGTCACTGTCAGCCTTGGCTTTGACCACTTTCGAGGTGATGATGGCCGTGCGACGGTAGCTGCCACGCAGCTGTTGACGTGAACGCTCATCCTCACTGACCATCTCGGCAATGATGTCCTGTGCCCCTTTCAGGGCAGTCTCCACATCGCCAACGTCGCCCACGACGAACGGCAGGGCAGCTTGCTCAGGGTCACGTGTGCGTTGCTGTAGCAAGACGAGGGCCAACGGCTCAAGCCCCTGCTCACGAGCCACCTGCGCACGTGTACGACGGCGTGGCTTGTATGGCAGGTAGATGTCTTCCAGCTCTGTGGCATCCCAGCAGTCGGCAATGCGTTGTTGCAGCTCAGGCGTCATCTTTCCCTGTTCAGTAATCGTCTTGACGACGGTCTCTTTGCGCTTCGCAATGTCCTGCAGCCGCTCGTTCTCGTCGCTGATGGCGGCAATCTGCACTTCGTCGAGGGCGCCGGTGCGCTCCTTGCGGTAACGTGAGATAAATGGAATGGTACAGCCTTCGGCCAGCAAGGCCAGCGTATTGCGCACAGCCTCCAAGTTCAGGTTCAGGCTCTGGGCAATCAGTGTTGCAAAGATATCTGGAGTCATAGGGGAGTTGAGGAGTTGAGAAGTTGAGAAGTTGAGAAGTTGGGGAGTTGAGAAGTTGGGGAGTTGAGGAGTTGAGAAGTTGGGGAGTTGAGAAGTATAGCTATTTGGAGGCCATAATACGACGCACATCATCGATTGTGCTGTCGAAGGGGCCTGTGTGCTCAAGTTTCAGCGTACACATGGCAGCAGCAAACCGCCCTGCCTCTTCGCAATCGGCACCCTGGGCACGCGCATACAGATAGCCTGCGGCATAGGTGTCGCCACAGCCCGTGGCATCGACCACTTGGCGGGGCGAATAGCTTGGAATCTCGTAGAAGCGGTTGCCGTCATAGATGAGCGAGCCATAGCTGCCCAGGGTGACGAGTACCTCGCGCACGCCCCAACTGCTGATGAGCCGCGCTCCACGTTGCAGGTCACGCTCTCCGTCGGTCAACACGTCAATTTCGTATTCATTAACCTTCAGGATGTCGGTATGCTTCAGTACGCGCAGCTTGTCAGGCCAGTCTACGGCATACACTCGATTGTTGCACACCTTACGCAGGTAGCCCTGCACATCGAGGCAGACACGCCCCTTCTGTGCCAAGTATTCCACTACCTCGGGTGCAAAGTCGTCGACGAGCAGGGTACCAAGATGAAACACGTCTGCCTCGACGTCGCTGAGCTGCTCGATGGTGAAGGGCGCAGCTTTCGACATCACCTTCTGGCGGCGGTTGTTCATGTTGCGGCCATAGCTGTTCTCAAAGAACACGCTCGTGGGGCTGCCCAGGTCCTGAATACTGACACCTGCTGCCTGTAGCTTTTCAATTTCATGTTTCAGGTCGTCGCCAACGGCGGTTACGATGCCGTAGCTGATGTCCTTCGGCAGGTGGTTCAGGGCCCATGCCACGTAGTAGGCCGTGCCGCCAGCGCAGTCGACGCCTTGTGGCGTAGAGGGCGTAATGATACGGTCGTGGGTGATATGACCTATACAAAGAATATCTTTCTTGCTGTCCATAAGCACTTTTATTTGATGATGTTGTATTTAGCGAATTTAAGCAGCAACTGCTTCGTGCCCGCATTGCGAAACTCCACGGTGGCTTTCTCGTTCTCGCCAGCACCCTCGAGGCGTAGCACCGTGCCAATGCCAAACCGCTGGTGCTCAATGACGCTGCCCTCCTTCAGTTGCGAGGGTGAGGCTGGCGTCGGCGAGGATGTTGGTGGTGTAGCAGCAGCCGACGAGCGTGGTGTCACAGGGCGCAAGTTACGGTGGGAGGCTTGGCTAAGCTGGCGCTTGAAGCTCTCAGAGAACGGGTCGACCGGCTTTTCGGGCTGGCGTGGAGGTACAGCACGTGGCATGGGATCGGCACGGAACTGCGTACCCACAGGGTTAGGGTTCTGCTGATTATACGACGAGCGTCGGCCATAAGTGCCACTACCACCCCCAAAGTCCTTCTGCTTCCAGGGCAGGTTGCTGTTGCCGAAGTCGGGCTTGTCGTCGTCCTCGCCCACTATCTTCAGCAACGAGGGGTCAATGTCACGCAGAAAGCGTGATGGTGAGTCATACTCAATACGCCCATAACGGAAACGGTTCTGCGCACAGGTCAGTATGCAATGACGCTCGGCACGAGTGATGGCCACGTAGAACAGGCGTCGCTCCTCTTCGAGGTCACGGGCCGAGTTGGTACACATGGGCGAGGGAAAGATGTTCTCCTCAAGACCAACGACGAACACCGTGGGAAACTCCAAACCCTTGGCCGAGTGGATAGTCATCAGCGATACCTTCGACTGTGTCTCGTCAGTGTCGCTGTCAAGGTCGGTCAGCAGAGCCACCTCCTGCAAGAAGTCGCTAATCGACGTCTGGCCTTCCATGCCCTCCTCACGGCGGCTTTCCACGAAGTCCTGCATGCCGCCAAGGAACTCCTCAAGATTCTCCTGACGCGAGATGTCCTCTGGGTTGCGGCTGCTGTAGATGTCTTTCGAGATGCCACTCTCCATAATGATAGCATGGCCCAGCTGGTAGGCATCCTCAGTGGCAAGGCGGCTCCCCCACCCTTCCACCAGCATACGGAAAGCGTCGAGCTTCGCTGCCGTTCCCTTGTTCACATCGAGTCGGAAGAGTGCTGGCTGTGTGATGACCGTCCACAGCGACACGCCGTAGGCCGTCGCCGCATCGACAATCTTCTGCACCGTCGTGTCGCCGATGCCACGCGTAGGGTAGTTGATGATGCGCTTCAGTGCCTCCTCATCGTTGGGGTTAGCCACCACGCGGAAGTAGGCGATGACGTCCTTGATCTCCTTGCGCTGATAGAAGCTCAGCCCACCATAGATGCGATACGGGATGCCCTCTTTGCGCATCTGTTCCTCGAACGAGCGACTCTGTGAGTTGGTGCGATAGAGGATGGCGAAGTCGCTGTATTCGCACTGCTCCTGACGACGCAGGCGCTTGATGTCCTTACAGACGATGATTGCCTCCTCCTTGTCACTATAGGCCTCCTTCAGCATGACGCGCTCGCCCTCATCGTTACGGCTGTAGACGTCCTTTGGAATCTGCCGTTCGTTCTTGCGTATCAGACTGTTGGCCGCCTGCACAATGCGCTGCGTGGAGCGGTAGTTCTGCTCTAGCTTGAATAGTTTAGCGTTATCGTATGATTCTCTGAAATTCAGAATGTTATCGATGTTGGCGCCACGGAAGCTATAGATACTCTGTGCATCGTCGCCAACGACGCACACACGCTGTCGTTCGCGAGTCAGCTGCAGCACGATGCGCTGCTGGGCAATGTTCGTGTCCTGATACTCATCGACGAGCACAAACTGGAACTTCTCCACGTATTTGCGTCGCACCTCTTCATGGTGCTCGAAGAGCAGGAACGTCTGTACCAACAAGTCGTCGAAGTCCATGGCGTTGGCCTGACGGCAACGCTCCACATAGCGCAGATAGACATCGTGGACCTTGGGGCGCTTCGTGTCGAACAGCGAACAATTGACAAACTGGGTGGGCATGATAAGGTGGTTTTTGGCCATCGATATCTGGTCGCTGACGCTCGACGGCTTGTAGACCTTGTCGTCGAGGCCCATTTCCTTAATAATGCTCTTCACCAGCGAGCGGGCGTCGGTCTGATCGTAGATGGTGAAATTCGAGGCATAGCCCACCTTGTCGGCTTCCGAACGGAGGATGCGCGAAAAGACGGAGTGGAACGTACCCATCTGCAGATAGCGAGCCTGCTCGTCACCCACCAGTCGCCCTATGCGCTCCTTCATCTCGCGGGCTGCCTTGTTGGTGAACGTCAGCGCCAGGATGTTCCAGGGCTTCAGCCCTTGCTGCAGCAGGTAGGCTATCTTATAGGTCAAAACACGTGTCTTGCCTGAGCCGGCACCGGCAATCACCAGCGACGCACCGTCCATGTAGAGCACGGCCTCACGCTGGCTGTCGTTGAGCTGTGATAACAATTCGCTTTCCACTGTTACCCGTTTCCTTTTTACTATTTTGTCTTTTTACTCTTTTGCCTCATTGAAAGGCTGTTTCTTTCATAAAAAAAAGGCCGTTGCCGCCTGCATATTGGTGACAACGGTCTTGTGAAAAGCTTGGCGATTCACGTCGGTGCTTATGCCTCGGCGGGAGCCTCCTCCTGAGCGGGTGCAGCTTCGGCAGCAGCCTCCTGAACGGCGGCGGCTTTCTTCTCTGCAACCTTCTGGGCGATAGCCTCGTTCACCTTTTTCTCGGCGTCGAGAGCCTTGGCGGCAGCGTCCTTCTTTGCCTTTGCTTCGGCCTCGCGAACTTTCTCAAGACCTCTCTGCTTGTCGGCCTTCCATGCATCGAACTTGCGCTGAGCAGACTCCTCATCGAAAGCGCCCTTTGCCATACCCTTGCGCAGGTGCTTCATCAGGTAGACGCCCTCACGGCTGAGGATGTTGCGAACGGTATCGGTGGGCTGTGCGCCAACCTCTACCCAATACAATGCACGGTCGAAATTCAAGTCTACCGTGGCGGGATTGGTGTTAGGATTGTAAGTACCAATCTTCTCAGTGAAACGACCATCACGTGGTGCACGAGCGTCGGCGATTACAATGCTATAGAAAGCATAGTCCTTACGGCCACCGCGCTGCAATCTGATTTTTGTTGCCATGTTTTGTTGTTAAATTTTTGATTTTAGATGAATTTCATGCCACTAACTCGTAATAGCGGGCGCAAAATTACACTTTTTTAGCGACATGGGCAAACTTTTTCCGCCTTTTATGCTTGTGTTTAAAGTTTTTTGTGTAATTTTGGGCCGAAATGAAGCAAGAACTGTCTGTTTTGATACCTACATACAACGGTGACTGCCGTGCAATGGTCACCGAGTTGCATCATCAAGCGGAAGACATCGACGGTCTCCGCTATGAGATTATCGTTGCCGACGACGGGTCGACCGATCGTCGCTTCGTCGACCTCTGCCGTGAAGTGGAACAGCTATCAAGCTGCCGCTTCATTGACCGTGGCGTGAACAGCGGACGCGCCGCTATTCGAAACTTCCTGGCTCACGAGGCACGCTTCCAATGGCTGCTCTTCCTCGATTGCGACATGGCCATCCCCTCATGTCATTTCCTTAGCGACTACCTCAACAGCGACGTTACTGACATTGCCTATGGCGGCTATGTCGTGGGACCTGGCGACAATTCAAAACTGCGCTACCGCTACGAGAAAGCCTGCGAGCCACAACATCGTGCCGACGAGCGCCGTCGTCATCCCTTCCTCCATTTCCACACCTGCAACTTTCTGGTGCGACGCGACCTCATGCTCGCGCATCCTTTCGATGAGCGTTTCCGACACTATGGCTATGAGGACGTGCTATTTGGCAAGCAGTTACAAGCAGCAGGGGTCTCCATCATCCACATCGACAACCCTGCCGGATTCCTCGTCTTCGAGGACAACGCCCACTTCGTCAGCAAGACCGAGGAGGGACTGCGCACCCTGCACACCTTCCGCGACGACCTGCGTGGCTACTCGAACATGCTCACCTTCGTCGATGGTTGCAGCCCCTTGCTCCGCTTCCTTGTCAGACTTTGGCACCGCCTTGCCGGTCCCATTGAGCGACGGCTGCTCTGCGGCCCCCACCCCACCCTCCGTCTTTTTAAACTCTACAAACTCGGATATTTTCTTTCACTTAGTAATAAACCATCAACAAACTACAACCTATGAAGCGATTTGCATTCAAAATGTTCCTCAAGCCCGGCTTCGAGGAGGAGTACGCCAAGCGGCATGCCGCCATTTGGCCTGAACTGAAACAGATGATCAAGGACCAAGGCGTCGGCAACTACAGCATCTACTGGGACCGCGACACCAACATCCTCTTTGCCTACCAAGAGTGTTCTGGCGAGGGAAACTCGCAGGACACCGACAACGTCGACCCCATCACGCAGCGTTGGTGGGACATGATGGCCGACATCATGGAGGTGAACCCCGACAACTCGCCCGTCACCATCCCCTTGCCCGAGCTGTTCCACATGGACTGACACACTCTCCCCAAAGGCATCCCGCTTCCCCAATTCAGATTCCGAATTGTGGAAGCGGGATGCCTTTTGCTGTTGTCTGTTATGGACGGTAACCATTCCATTTCTCACTTTCATAATCCTCACGCCACCCTGCGGCATTTTCACTGTTTCCGATGTGAGCGCATTTTTGCGTCTACATTCGCTTTCGCAGGTTGACTTGATGCTTCTGATGTAAGCTCAAATTTGAGCCCAGATGCGCTTTCCCACACTAGTTCCATGCTTCGGATAGCTTTCATCCCCAATCGGTCATTAGGTACAGATTACACGGATTAACAGGATCGGTCTCTTGTGCTAACAACCGATTTCCTCTATAAATAGCAGTTTTTATTCTACAAGTGCAAAAGAAGTGCTTTGTATGGTTTGTATGGGTTGGGGTGAAATTGGATGGTTACTTGTTACCTATGATAATGTGGCTCCACGTGATTGCGCTCCCATTGTTCTATAAGCGGCATGCTGGAAATCAAGAAGTCAATGTCGTCGAGGCCGTTCATCAGGCAGTGCTTCTTATAGCCATTGATGGCGAAGTGTTCGCGATGGCCCGTTGCTAGGTTTGTCACCACCTGCGCAGGCAGGTTTACTTCGACCTCAGTCTTCGGGTTGTCGCCAATGCTACGGAAGAGTTCCTGGAGGAACGTCTCGCTAACCTCCACGGGCAGCACAAAGTTGTTAAGGTCGTTCTGACGATGGATATCGGCAAACGATGAGCTGATGACCACGCGGAAGCCATAGCCTGCGATGGCCCATGCAGCATGTTCGCGGCTACTGCCCAAACCAAAGTTCCGTCCCACCACGAGGATGCAGCCCCTGTAGATGGGATTGTTCAGCACGAAGTCGGTGACGGGCGTACCATCGGCAGCATAGCGCCAGTCGCGGAAGAGGTGTTCGCCAAAGCCCTCCTTGTCGGTAGCCTTGAGGAAGCGTGCCGGAATAATCTGGTCGGTGTCCACGTTCTCCAACGGCAGTGGAACGCAGGTCGAGGTGATGATGTCGAACTTCTGTTTCATAACATTTCTCTTGGATCGGTAATGACGCCCGTGACGGCAGCGGCAGCAGCCACATACGGCGAGCAAAGCAAAGTGCGGGCACCGGGACCCTGACGCCCCTCGAAGTTACGGTTGCCCGTCGAAAGACAGTACTTGCCTGAAGGCACCTTGTCATCGTTCATGCCCAGACAAGCCGAACAGCCGGGTTGGCGAAGCTCGAAGCCCCCCTCTGCCAACACCTTGTCAAGGCCTTCGGCTTGGATCTGCCGACTGACGGCCCATGAGCCAGGCACCAGCCAGGCCACCAACCTATCTTCCTTCCGCCGTCCCTTCACCACGGAAGCAAAGGCCCGGAAATCCTCGATGCGCCCATTCGTGCAGGCTCCGAGAAACACATAGTCTATCGGCTTACCTATCAGCTGCTCACCCGGTCTGAATCCCATGTACTCCAACGCCTTCCGGTAGCCTGTCTCCCCCCTGTTGGAAGGGTCAGTGGACGTTTCAGGAACACATGAGGTAATTCCTATTCCCATGCCAGGATTCGTGCCGTATGTGATGCGCGGCTCAATGTCCTCAGCGCGGAACGACAGTTCTTTGTCAAACACCGCATCCGGGTCGCTCTTCAGCGTCCGCCAGTTGGCAACGGCCCGTTCCCACGCCTCACCCTTCGGGGCATGCTCGCGGCCCTTTATATAATTAAAGGTGGTATCATCGGGCGCCACAAGCCCGCCACGAGCACCCATCTCAATCGACAGGTTACACAGCGTCAGGCGTCCCTCCATCGACAGTGCACGGACAGCCTCACCAGCATATTCCACGAAATAGCCCGTGGCACCACCCGTCGTCAGTTGTGCGATGAGAAAGAGGGCCATATCCTTGGCCGTCACGCACGGGCCGAGCTGCCCGTCGATGGTGATACGCATCGTTCGTGGCTTCTGCTGAAGGATGCACTGCGAAGCCAGCACCATCTCCACCTCGCTGGTGCCAATGCCGAAAGCGACGGCACCCATGGCACCGTGTGTCGACGTGTGCGAGTCGCCACAGACAATCGTCATCCCTGGCAGCGACAGGCCCTGCTCGGGGCCAACCACATGGATGATGCCATTACGGGGGTCCATCATGCCGTAGTGTGTCAGTCCGAACGCACTGGCGTTGCTGGCCAATGCCTCCACCTGCTTACGCGACACCGGGTCAGCGATGGGCTTGTCCTGGTCGTGTGTCGGCGTGTTATGGTCAGGCATACAGACGATACGCTCCGGGCGGTAGCACTGAAGACCCCGCTGGCGAAGTCCATCAAAAGCCTGCGGTGACGTCACCTCGTGGCAGTAGAGCCGGTCGATGTACAGCTGTGTCGGCCCGTCGTCAACCACCTGCACGACGTGGCGGTCCCAAATCTTATCGAACAAAGTAGTAGGAAGCGGCATGTAGATAGGTCTATTTAAACTTATTGATACAGTCGATATATGCCTCGACGCTCGCCGTCACAATGTCGGTGTTAGCGCCAAAGCCGTAGTACATCTGGCCATCGTACTCCACCTGCATGTGGACCTTGCCCACATCGTCGGAGCCTTTAGAGATAGCTTGAATGGTAAACTCTTTCAGCGTCATCTGCTTCAGGATGATCTTCTTCAGTGCCTTGATAGCCGCATCGACAGGTCCATTGCCGCTGCTGGCTGCCTCGAACTTCTGACCGCTGATGTCAAGGCCTATGCTCGCAACCGACTTCACGCCCTTGCCTGTCGTCACCTGAAGGAAGTCAAGGCGCACGGCATGCTGCTCGGCTATGTCGGCACCAGCCAGCATCATCACGTCGGCATCGGTCACTTCGCGCTTCTGGTCGGCCAGTTGCAGGAACTTCTCGTAGATTGTGTCGAGCTTGCGCTCGTTACTGACGTCCACACCGTTGATATGCAGGCGGTGCTTCAAGGCCGCCCGTCCGCTGCGTGCTGTCAGCACGATTGAATTGTCGTCGATGCCCACATCCTTCGGATCCATAATCTCGTAGGTATGCGCATTCTTCAGAACACCATCCTGATGGATGCCACTGCTGTGAGAGAAAGCATTACGCCCGACGATGGCCTTGTTAGGCTGGATGGGCATGTTCATCAGGCCACTCACCATGCGGCTCGTGGGATAGATGTGCTTCGTGTTAATGTTCGTCTCAATGTCAATGTCGCGGCGACATTTCAGAATCATAGCAATCTCCTCCAACGACGTATTGCCGGCACGCTCGCCAATACCATTGATGGTCACCTCCACCTGCCGGGCACCATTCAGCACGCCCTCAAGCGTGTTGGCCGTTGCCAGCCCGAGGTCGTTATGGCAGTGCGTGGAGATGATGGCACGGTCGATGCCATCGACATGCTCCGTCAGGTACTTAATCTTGGCGCCGAACTCCTGCGGTGTGCAGTAGCCTGTCGTATCAGGAATATTCACCACCGTGGCGCCAGCTTTGATGACAGCCTCGATGACCTGTGCCAGATAGGCATTGTCGGTCCGACCGGCATCTTCGGCATAGAACTCCACATCGTCGACAAAGCGCCGTGCATACTTCACGGCAGCCACGGCCCGCTCGATAATATCCTCACGCGTAGAGTTAAACTTGAACTTAATGTGCTCGTCGCTCGTACCAATACCAGTATGGATGCGCTTGTGCTTGGCGTACTTCAACGACTCTACAGCCACATCGATGTCGCGCTGGACAGCCCGTGTCAGCGCACAAACGACCGGCCACGTCACGGCTTTCGAAATCTCAATCACCGAATTGAAATCGCCGGGCGAGCTAATGGGGAACCCTGCCTCGATGACGTCAACGCCCAACTGCTCCAGCGCTTTCGCCACCTGGATCTTCTCAACGGTGTTCAGTTGGCAACCTGGTACTTGCTCGCCATCGCGTAGTGTCGTGTCGAAAACATATAATCTGTCTGTCATACTTGCTTTCTTTTTACCTTAAAACACTTATAAAGTGCGTCGCTTTTACACTTCAGGGTGCAAAATTACACATTTTCGGCCGAACAAGCAAACAATTCGTAAGTTTTTTTGTTGTTACCCCTTTACTACTCTACTCCTTTACTCCTCTACTCCTTACTCCTCTACTCCTTACTCCTCTACTCCTTACTCCTCTACTCCTCAACTACTTTACCTCCTCAACTCCACATCTCCTCAACTCCTCAACAAAAAGTGAATGCGAAGCCATCGGTGTAGGAGGAAAATCAGCACAGCTTCCACCAAATAGGCTATCAGATAGCTATACCACAACAATTGTGGGGCTGTTCGCGAAATGAGCCACATCACGGGAATGACTGTCAGCGACAAGGCAAACGAGATGAACAGAGCCATGTGGTGATGGCCATGCAACTTGTAGACAATCATCAGCACGTAGATGTAGCAGAAGGGGATGAAGCTGATGGCGAAGATACGCAGGGCGCTATCGGTCTCAGCGATATAATCCGGATTATTGGCACCAAACAAAGCGGCGATGGCCTGCGGGTCTATCCAGACGAACAGACAGGTGACAACCATCGCAATGGTAATGAAACGGAAAGCCTTACGCAGCACAAGTCGCAAGCCTTCGGCATCGTGACGTCCCACCTGGATGGCCCCCAACGACTGAAGGGTCTGGCAAGTGCCAGAGAGGAAGAGATTATACACCTGCAAGAGGTTCATGCAGACTGCAAAAGCGAAGATGCCGGCCTGTCCCAGAGTTGAGAGCACGATTCTATTGGCAGAGAGGAGCAACAGCGTGAGGCTGATAGAGGCCACAGCGAGCGGGGCACCTTGGGAGAGGATCTTCCTGGTAATTGAGAATTGATAGTCGGCCATTGACAATTGAAGCCTGCGGTTCTCTGGCTTTCGCCAATGTGTCAGCAGGATGGCGATACCCACTAGATGGCCTACCACCGTGGCTGCTGACGAACCAGTGATGCCCCAGCCGAGCCACTGGATGAAAACGATGTCGAGGAACAAGTTTAGTGCATTGTCGATAATAACGGCCAAAGACACCAACTTGGGCTGTCCGTCAACACCCACCATCGTGGAGAGCCCCCACATCAGGATGAACGCAGGATTGCCCAGCAGCAGCACCTGCATATAGTCACGGGCCAAAGGCAGAATCTGCTCGTTGTTACACAACAGGCGTGTAGTCTCATCAAGGAAAAGCATAGTAGATGGTACCATCGCGCTTGTCAGTGTCAAAATGCAGCACGGTGCTCCGTCCGCTTTTGCTCTCCTTACGTGCCACAGTGGTGCTGTCGGTGATCAGACGGTAGACGTATTGTTGCACATCGCTGCTGACGCGGTCCGTAGAAGGCTGAAGAACCGGAACATCGTCCTCGGTGAGCACCATGATAAACGATGAGGGATAGATGTGCCGATTGTCAACGGTGTCAGTCAGCCATTCCAGCGACATGTCGACGCCAGCCACAGCCACCACCCCACCCTTCCTGTCGCGGACAGGCTGGAAATAGGTCGTGATAAGTGCCTTGGCGCCCGCATCGTCCATATAAGGCTCCGTCCATAGACCTTTACCGGTCTGAACAACTCTCTTATAAAAATCCAACTGAGTATAGTCGTGCTCCGAGCCACCAATCTGCGAGGTCTCCACCTCACCATTGGACAGCCTGCGGGCATAGACCTCATAGAAACGGCCTTTCTGGGGATAGTAATACGGTTCGAATCCCAAGCCGGCACCTTGCAGATGCTCGCTCATCGTCACCAGTCGCCTCATCGTGATATACGCAGAGTCAGGTTGGTCAAGATGAGCCTGAATCTTCCACATAGAATGTTCCAGCAGAGCCTCCATGCTGTTAAGGTTGCTCTTGATCAAGATGGCCTTCAGCGTCAGCTCACTCTCGGCACGCTTCTCCAGCTCGTCGTCCAAGATGCGGTGCGTAAGGTAGTACTGCGCGGCCGACAGCAACTCCAGGAGGAGGGCTGCCATGACGATGATCAGCAGTCCCCTCCACTTTCTCAGAGATATGGCAATCTTGTTCTTGTCCATTCTAGTTTTAATTGCGTCGTCCTTTGCTGTACGTCACACAGAACGAGTGCAAAATTACAAAAAAAAATGCGTACGGACGAACAATTTTTACGTTTTAACGTCAACGGCACAATTTTTTCTTGTAACAGATACTAAAGTTGTGCATTTAGCGAATCAGGCCGAAAGTCCGGTGAAGTTATAAATTCAAGTTCCGCAAGTTCTGCGCAGCCCTCTGTCATGCCCCTACGGGGCTGGCTGCGCATAGTTTCCATAGCTTACGGAACTTGAATTACGGTTACTAAATGCGGCACTTTCGTGTGCTAAATGCGGCACTTTCGTGTGCTAAATATGGCACTTTCGGGTGCTAAATACGGCACTTTCGGGTGCTAAATGCGGCACTTTCGGGTGCTAAATGCGGCACTTTTGGGTGCTAAATGCGGCATTTTTTGCTCGAAATGCGGCACTTTTTGCGCCAAGTGCTGCGCGAGTTGTTGCAGAAAAACGCGTTTTCGGCGCAGAAAATTACATTTTTGTGCACGAAATGCGCCCCTTTTTACATGAAATGCGGCCCTTTTTGGTGCTAAATGTCGTGTTTTTGGCGCTAAATGCCATACTTTTGCGTGCTAAGTTTCATATTTGCGATGTCATACTTACAGCGGTATTGAATGGCATGTTTGAGAGTGATAAGTATCATATTCACAGCTGGTTAGATTTCGCATTGCGATGCAGAACTAGAGTGCTTTCGAATGTCGTTTTGACCATGTGTGACAGATGTGACAGATCTTTTATAAACTTTCCTATAGGAAAACATTTATCTCTAAGGCTAAATAATTTCTATAGGGGAAAGTTGCAAATATATCTGTCACATCTGTCACAAGTCTGCAAAGATAGAAAATGTCCCAACGTCCCATCGTCCCATCGTCCCATTAAGCAGGTGGCAATAGGTGAATATTATAGAAGAAAATAAGGTTACTATATATAATATATATATTATATATAGTAAAATTCAATTCTCCCTTTTTCCGCATTATGAGAGTACCTTAATGGGACGATGGGACGTTGGGACGATGGGACACTCGTGGTTTTTAGAGGTGTTTACCCATGATGTTGGTGATGCCGATGTCGGTTAGTGACGTCGTGGGTTTATAACTGGAATACGTCACCTGTTTGCCATCATCGCAGACGACAGCAAGGCGGCCTGCATCTGATTCCAAGGCCCAAAATGCTCTTCCACCCGTGTAGGGAATAAAGCTGTAGTGTCCATAATGGGTGTGCATGATGAACTGCACCAGGTCCTCCAGTGTGGCATCATCAGCCATCTTAATCAACTGGCCGCAATTGACATAGTCGTCTCCCGCGCAAACGCTATCACGATAATACTTGATACTGTGCATATTTTTCCTTATTTTTCTTCCAGTGAACTATTTCCGCGACAAATTTACGAAGTTTTTCTAAATTATCGCTATTCATCAAGAAAAAAATAACACTAAAGCGACCAACAAGTGGCCGCTTTAGTGTTTATGAGCAAGTTCCCCAACGCCTTACGACAGGAAGCCGAGGAGTGCGCCGGCAGCGACGGCCGAGCCAATGACACCGGCAACGTTCGGCCCCATGGCATGCATGAGGAGGAAGTTGTGGCGGTCGTACTCAAGGCCGAGGTTATGCGAGATGCGGGCCGCCATAGGCACGGCGCTGACGCCGGCATTGCCAATGAGCGGGTTGATCTTCTTGTCCTTCGAGAGGAACAGGTTCATCAGCTTCACGAAGCAGACGCCGGAAGCGGTGGCAATGGCAAAGGCGAAGGCACCGATGGCAAAGATGAACACGGTGTTGAGCGTCAGGAACTCTGAAGCCTGCGTCGAGCAGCCGACGGTGAGTCCGAGCAGCATGACGACGATGTCGTTCAGGGCGGCACCAGCAGTCTTTGCCAGTCGGCTAGTCTTGCCACTCTCCTTCAGGAGGTTGCCGAAGAAGAGCATGCCGAGCAGCGGCAGACCCGAGGGTACGATGAACGTAGTCATCAGCAGGCCGATGATGGGGAAGAGGATGCGCTCCGTCTGGCTCACCTCACGGCCAGGCTTCATCTTGATGAGACGCTCCTTCTGCGTGGTAAGCAGGCGCATGAGGGGCGGCTGGATGAGGGGCACAAGTGCCATGTAGCTGTAGGCACAGACGGCGATGGCACCCATGAGGTTGGGCGACAGCTTGCTGGAGAGGAAGATGGCCGTGGGGCCGTCGGCACCGCCAATGATGGCAATGCCTGCGGCCTGGTTAGGCTCGAAGCCCAGTGCCAGGGCAATCATGTAAGCACCGAAGATGCCAAACTGTGCAGCGGCGCCGATGAGCACCAGCTTGGGATTGGCCAGCAGGGCCGAGAAGTCGGTCATGGCTCCGATGCCAAGGAAGATGAGCGGTGGGTACCATCCCTGGCGCACGCCCTGGTAAAAGATGTTCAGCACGGAATTGTCCTCGTAGAGACCAATTTCGAGCCCCGCATCGGCACGGAAGGGGATGTTGCCGAGGATGATACCGAGTCCGATGGGAACGAGCAGCAGCGGCTCAAAATCCTTCTTGATGGCAAGGTAGATGAAGAGCGCGCCCACCAGAATCATGATGAGGTTGCCGGCCGTGGCATTGGCAAAGCCAGTGTAGGTCAGGAACTCGTTAAAGTTTTCAGCTATGAATTCGAACATAATTCTCTAAGGGGGGCTTGGTTATCCGATAGTGAGCAGCACGGCACCTTCCATGACCGTCTCGCCCGGTTTGACTAATATTGACGTCACCTTGCCGCTATACTCGGCCTCGATGTTGTTCTGCATCTTCATGGCCTCGAGAACGACGACGACGTCGCCAGCATTGACCTGCTGACCCACCTGCACCTTGACGTCGATGACGGTGCCGGGAAGCGGGGCCTTCTGCGGGTTGCCAGCGCCAGCGGGAGCAGCGGGCTGCTGCACAGCGGCAGGGGCAGCAGCGGGAGCGGCAGCAGCAGGAGCTGCCGGCTGCGCCACCTGCTGAGCGCTCTGAAGACGATGGGGTGCCAGCGAGGGGTGCTTGGCCACGTTGATGGGTTTCTGCATCTCCAGCTCAAAGGGGATGCCGTTGACGTTCACTTTGGCGATGCGGCCTTCTACGTCGGCGATTTCGACTACATAGTCAACGCCGTTCACTTTATACTTATATGTATTCATGATGCGTGATACTTATTTGATTTCGGGATTCTTGGGAATAGAGGGTGCTTTGGGTGAGCTGGGGATGATGCCCTCGCGGAACTGTGTCATCTGCGAGTACTCGTCGTCCCACTCCGTGTCCTTGGGCTTGATGGTGATGACGCCGCTCTCAACGTCGTGGACGTCGTCCTCGTACTGTTTAAGGGCCATGCCGATGACGGCCATGTAGAGATCCATGTCGAGGGCCTTCGTGGCAGCGCCGGCCGGCTTGCTACCAGTGCGCTGGCCCTGCTCGCGGGCTGTGCTAACAGGTTTGAGGACGGGCTTCTGCGACTGGCGCTTGTTGGCCTCGATCTTACGCATGACACTGCCAAAGAGCGTGAAGAAGACCCAAAGGAGGGCAAGGCAGAAGAACACGATGCCCATGGCCATGATAGCCATGGCAAAGCCGTGGGGGTCCTGGCGCTTGAACTTTTCGATCTTCGACTCTGAGGCTTCAATGAAGTTCTCGATGCCGGGTGTCACGCAGTCGACAGTCTTCACCTCCCACATCTTACCGGTGCGGGCAAAACTCTCGTCGGCAGCCAGCGGCGGGACGGTCACGGAGTCGATAAGCTCCACGCCGTTACCGTTGTAGAGGGCTATCCACACGGGCTCGGACAGGGGAAGGGTGACCGAAAGGTGCATCTTGCCGTCGACAGGCTTTGCATTACAAAAGACGAGCAGATGCTTGCGGGCCCCGATGGCCGTACGGTCGTCGCCGCTGGGGATGATGCTCATGCGGCTGATACGTTCAGGGGCACTCATCTGCTTGTCGAGTACCGAGCGGTCGGTGGTGATGTACATGCCACGCACATTGTAGGTGGTGAACGAGGTGTTCTCCAGCTCTATCCATGGCAACCGACGCCCAAACTCATCGACAATGCTCTGGGTGTTGTTGGTCATCACCTCGTTGATGACGATGTTCTTGGCACCCTGACCAAAGACTGCCGTCTGCGAGGTAAGGAGCAACGCCCCGAGCAGAATTCTGAATCTGTACATTGTTACTAAAATATTGTTTGACATAGAGGTTTATACGCAAAAGAATAGGACAATGACCTGTGCCAGCAGGATGCGAAGGAACATGGCCAACGGATAGACCGTCGAGTAGCCCAGGGCAGGGGCCTCCTTCGAGCAGATGCTGTTGGCGTAGGCCAGTGCTGGCGGGTCGGTGTAGGTACCGGCAATCATACCGGCAATGGTGAAATAGTTGAAATTGTAGCGCAGGCGAGCGATGATCCCGATGACGAGGATGGGCACCACGGTGATGATGAAGCCCGTCAGCACGTAGCGCAGACCGTCGCCCTCGACGACCGTGCCAAAGAAGTCGGCGCCAGCCTTAATGCCCACACTGGCAAGGAACAGCACCAGGCCTATCTCGCGCAACATCATATTGGCCGAAGTGGTGGTGTAGGTGACAAGCTTCATCTTGTAACCATAGCGACCAATCAGGATGGCAACGATGAGTGGGCCACCGGCAATGCCGAGGCGCATGGGAACGGGCATGCCGGGAATGGAGAATGGCAACATGCCAAAGACAATGCCCATGATGATGCCGACGAAGATGGTGGCAATGTTGGGGGCATCGAGGCGCTTGACGGAGTTGCCCATCTTGCTCGCCACACGGTCGACGGCATCCTCGGGACCCACGACCATGATGCGGTCGCCAACCTGCAAGGGCAGGTTAGCCGAAGCGAAAAGGTCCATGCCCTGACGGGTGACGCGGGTGACATTAACACCGTAGACGCTCGAGAAGTGCATCTGACCGAAAGTCTTGCCGTTGATGCTGCTGTTGGTGACAACGATGCGCTTCGACACCATGGGCTGGTCCTGCTGCTGCCAGTCGACCTCGATGACGGGGCCGATAAAAGCAACGACGGCCTCGGCATCGGCCTCAGAGCTGACGATGCTCAGCTGGTCGCCAAGATGAAACACCGTATCGCGGTTGGGGATGGAGACATGGCCATCGTGCAGGATGCGGGTGCAGACGAAGTCGCGGTTCAGGAAGTTGTGAACCTGCAGCAGCGTACGGCCCTCCAAGTACTGGTTGGACACCTCGATGTGCATGCGGTGGGGTTTCTGGGTGGCCTTGGCGCCCTCGTTGGCGGCCAGGCGCGCTTCCTCACGGTCGAGGTGCACCTTGCAGAGATAGCGCACCATAATGGTAGCACCAATGATGCCGAGCACGCCAAGCGGGTAAGCACAAGCATAAGCCGAGGCAATCTGTGGCGCATTGCTGCCAAACACTGAGTTCAGGGCTTCGTTGGCGGCACCCAGACCGGGGGTGTTGGTGACGGCACCATAGAGCGTACCCACCATCATGGGCAGCGCAGAGGGGTCGGAAGTGTCGAAGAAGATGTAGTAACACGCGAACATGACCACGACGTTGAGCAGTATGCCCACCGTAGCCAGCCCGTTGAGCTTCATGCTCGACTTGCCGAAGCCTTCAAAGAAACCTGGCCCCACTTGCAGGCCAATCATGAAGACGAAGAGGATGAGACCGAAGTCCTGCACGAAATTGAGGATGGGCAGGGGAGCCGTAAAGCCGATATGGCCCGCCACAATACCTGCGAAGAGCACAAAGGTGACACCCAAGGAGATGCCCATCACCTTGATTTTCCCCAGATAGACGCCAATGGCTATCACCACAGCGTAGAGAAGGGCGATGTGGGCCACGGAGTCGGTGGACGTAAACAGCTCAATCAACCATTCCATAATGCTTACTTCTTTAAGGCTGCCAGCGACTCCTTAAGGGCCGCAATCTTCTCCTCGGCATCGCTCTGCTTCTTACGCTCCAAGGCAACGACGGCCTCGGGGGCGTTCTGCACGAAGCGCTCGTTGGAGAGCTTCTTCTGCACACCAGCAAGGAAGCCTTGGAGATGGGCCAGCTGAGCCTCCATTTTCTCAATCTCGGCCGTGACGTCAATCAGGTCGCCCAGAGGCACGGCAAACTCGTCGGTGCCTACCATAAACGCTGAGGCAGTGGTGTCTTTCTGCTCCACAATGCTGATGTCCGAGAGGTTAGCCATCTTTGCAATAATGCTGTTGTAAAGCTCGAAGTTGTTATGGCTAACAGCTTGTAGCTGAAGCTTTTCCTTTGGTGCGATGTTCTTCTGACTGCGCACGGTACGCACACCAGAGACGACCAACTTCACAGCCTCGATGTCGTTAATGAGCTGCACTTCGTCAGCAGTGGGATCTGCCAGCTTCAGCTCGCTGCGCATGATGCTGTCGCCTGGCTGACGGTCGTAAAGGGCCTGCCACAGCTCCTCGGTGATGAAGGGCATGAAGGGGTGCAGCATCTTAAGCAGCGTCTCGAAGAACCGCAGCGTGGCATCGTAGGTCTCACGGTCGATGGGCTGCTGACTGCCGTCCTTGTAAGCGGGCTTCACCATCTCCAGGTACCACTGTGAGAACTCGTCCCAGAACAGCTTGTAGACGGTCATCAGGGCATCGTTGATGCGGTATTTCGAGAAGTGGTCCTGCATCTCCTGGTTAGCCTGCTTCAGCTTGGCCTCCATCCAGCGGACTGCCGTCGCATTGGTGGCTGATGCCGAGCCGTCGGCCACCTGCCAGCCCTTGACGAGACGGAAGGCGTTCCAGATCTTGTTGTTGAAGTTACGGCCCTGCTCGCAAAGGGTCTCGTCGAAGAGGATATCGTTACCGGCAGGGGCCGAGAGCATCATGCCCATACGCACGCCGTCGGCACCGTAGTCGTCCATCAGCTTGATGGGGTCGGGCGAGTTGCCCAACTGCTTAGACATCTTACGTCCCTGCTTGTCGCGCACGATACCGGTAAAGTAGACGTTCTTGAACGGTATCTTGCCAATGTACTCCTCACCAGCCATGATCATGCGGGCCACCCAGAAGAAGATGATGTCGGGACCCGTGACAAGGTCGTTGGTGGGATAATAGTAGTTGATCTCCTCGTTGCCGGGATTGCTGATGCCGTCGAAGAGTGAGACGGGCCACAGCCACGAGGAGAACCAGGTGTCGAGGGCATCCTCGTCCTGATGCAGGTCGGAAGGCTGCAACGTGTCGTTGCCACTCTCCTTGCGTGCCAGCACGAGTGCCTCATCGGCATTCTCGGCAACGACGAAGTGCTCCTCGTCATAGAACCAGGCGGGAATACGGTGTCCCCACCAAAGCTGGCGCGAAATGCACCAATCCTGTATGTTTTCCAGCCAGTTACGGTATGTGGTGACATACTTCTCAGGATAGAATTTCAGCTCGCCACTGAGCACTGGGGGAAGGGCGATGTCGGCGAAATGCTTCATGCGGAGGAACCACTGCAGCGACAGACGAGGCTCAATGGCGGTGTCGGGATTGCGCTGTGAGTAGCCCACCTTGTTGGTGTAGTCCTCGACCTTCTCCATCAGACCGGCTTCCTCGAGGTCCTTGGAAATCTGCTTGCGGCAGACAAAGCGGTCCATGCCCATGTAGAGTGGCGACTGCTCGGAAATGGTGCCATCGGGATTGAAGATGTCGATGGTTTCCAGGTTGTGGGTCTTGCCCAGCATGTTGTCGTTCTTGTCGTGGGCAGGTGTCACCTTCAGGCAGCCCGTACCGAACTCTATCTCGACGTAACGGTCTTCGATGACGGGAATCACGCGGTTCACAAGGGGAACAATCACCTTGCGGCCACGCAGCCATTGGTTCTTCGGGTCCTTCGGGTTGATGCACATGGCGGTGTCGCCCATGATGGTCTCAGGACGGGTAGTGGCCACCACGGCATAGTAGCCGCGCTCATCGCGGTGGATGACGGCGCCTTCTGTCTGCTCGATCGGCTCCGAGGGAGCGTCGGCGACATAATATTTCAGGTAATAAAGCTTGCCATGCTCCTCTTTATATTCTACCTCCTCGTCACTGAGGGCGGTAAGGGCCTTGGGGTCCCAGTTCACCATGCGCAGGCCACGATAGATGTAGCCCTTGCGGTAGAGGTCGACAAAGACCTTGCTGACGCTCTTCGAACGCACATCGTCCATGGTGAACGCCGTACGGTCCCAGTCGCAAGAAGCGCCGAGGCGCCGTAACTGTTTCAGAATGATGCCACCATGCTCGTGGGTCCAGTCCCAGGCATGCTCCAAGAACTGCTCACGGGTCAGGTCGTGCTTCTTGATGCCCTGCTCGGCAAGCTTGTTCACCACCTTCGACTCAGTAGCAATCGAGGCGTGGTCGGTGCCGGGAACCCAGAGGGCATTCTTACCCTCCATGCGGGCACGACGCACCAGGATGTCCTGAATCGTGTTGTTGAGCATGTGCCCCATGTGGAGCACACCCGTCACATTGGGAGGGGGGATGACGATTGTATAGGGCTCGCGACCATCGGGCTTGCTCGCGAAGAGCTTGTTATCCAACCAATACTTGTACCATTTACCTTCGACCTCTGTTGGGTCGTACTTACTTGCTATTTCCATATTCCTTAAAAATGCTTTCCGTTTCGGGGTGCAAAGGTACAAAGTTTTTTCGAGACAGCGCAACTTGGTGGCAAATAATTTTGTTAAGCCTTATTAAAAAGGGAGTAGTCTCAAAAAAAATCGCTACCTTTGCACATCAAAACAAGAAAACAACAGATTTACTATGCACACACGCGAAGAACAAATGGAGGCTTTCGGACGACTGCTCGACGTGCTCGACGAGCTGCGCCAGAAGTGCCCCTGGGACAAGAAGCAGACCAACGAGAGCCTACGCCCGAACACCATCGAGGAGACCTTCGAGCTCTGCGATGCCATTATGAAGAACGATCACCATGAGATGATGAAAGAGCTGGGCGACGTGCTCATGCACACCTGCTTCTACGCCATGATAGCTCGCGAAGAGGGGCTCTACGACATTGCCGACGTGCTGAACACCGAGACCGACAAGCTCCTCTTCAGGCATCCGCACGTCTATCACCCCAGTCAGGTGGGTGCCAAGCACCCACGTCCCCTACCCTACGTGCCCGAAGGGGCTGACGAACCGGGCGAGTTCTCGAAGGCAGAGACGAGTGGCGAGGTGCCTAAGAACTGGGAGCAGATCAAGCTGCGCGAGAAAGACGGCAACAAGACGGTGCTCTCTGGCGTGCCCGCCTCGCTGCCCTCGCTCATTAAGGCCTACCGCATACAGGACAAGGCACGCAACGTCGGCTTCGACTGGGCGAAAAAAGAGGACGTCTGGCAGAAAGTTCACGAAGAGCTTCAGGAGCTGGAAGACGAACTGGCCCGTGAAGACAAGGATGCGTCGGAGGCTGAGCTCGGCGACTTCCTCTTCTCGGTCATCAACGCTGCACGCCTCTACCACCTGAACCCTGACAACGCCTTGGAGCTCACGAACCAGAAGTTCATCAACCGCTTCAACTACATCGAGCAGCACAGCATACGCGCCGGGCGTCCACTGACAGACATGACGCTCGAAGAGATGGATGCCTTGTGGAACGAGGCCAAAAAATCTGAACAGTAAACCGAATGGAGCCCTTTAGAGTGTATATCCTTGGCTGTGGCAGTGCCCTGCCTACACTGCGCCACTTCCCCTCAATGCAGATCGTGGAGTGCCGCGGCAAACTATTTATGTTCGACTGCGGCGAGGGTGCCCAGTCACAGATGCGCCGCTCAGGACTGTCGTTCAACAGGATGGGGCATGTGTTCATCACGCATCTGCATGGCGACCACTGCTTCGGGCTCATCGGCATGATCTCCACCTTCGGGCTCTTAGGGCGCACAGCCACGCTTAACGTGTATGCGCCAGAGGCTCTGAAGGACATGCTCGAGAGGCAGATGAAGATGTTCTGCCGCGACCTGGGCTACACGGTGGAGTTCCATGCCGTCGACACCACCCGCCACCAGATAGTCTACGAAGACCGCTCCCTGCAAGTGGAGTCCATCCCGCTGGAGCACCGCATGCCCACCTGCGGCTACCTGCTGCGCGAAAAGCCCGGCCTGCCACACATACGCCGCGACATCATCGACGCCTACCAGATACCGCTCTCGCAGATTGGCAACATCAAGTCGGGCGCTGACTGGACGGCACCCGACGGCACGCTGATAGCCAACGCACAGCTCACCACGCCCGCTGACCCACCACGCGCCTACGCCTACTGCACCGACACACGCTACCTGCCACACCTGCACGAAGAACTGAAGGGCGTGACCACCCTCTACCATGAGTCGACCTACGCCAACGACAACCTGGCGATGGCCGAGAAATACTGCCATTCCACCGCCGAACAGGCTGCCTGCGTAGCACGCGACGCAGGGGTAAGGCAGCTGCTCCTGGGACATTTCAGCTCGCGCTACACCGACGAGAGCGTGTTGCTGCACGAAGCACAAAAAGTGTTCGCAAACACCCGTCTGACAAGCGAAATGGACGTCATTGACGTGTAAAAGGAGAAAAAATGACATTTTTCCACAAAAAAGTTTGGTGGTTTCAGGAAAAAGTACTAACTTTGCACGGAAATATAAAACGTACGAGCATTATGCGAAAGAAACTATTGATATTCACAGCCGCACTACTAATGGCAGGCACACCAGCCATGGCCATGCCGATGCTTTTGGAGATGGGCGTTGCCGAGCAGGTGGAGGAACGCGCTCCTACCATCAATGTCGACGGTAACATCGTGAGCATACAAGGGGCCAGTGGTATGACGCTCGAAGTAGTGTCGCTCACCGGAAGGGCTGTTGCTCAGTATAAAATCGAGAGCCCAGCACAGCGGCTCGAGCTAAATCTTCCCAAAGGTTGCTATATTCTGAAAGTAGGAAAAGTGGTGCGGAAAATCACCGTGCGATGATTACACTCGCAGCCACATGGCTGGTGACTTCGGCATTTGCCCTTACTTCGTGTGTACAGAAGACCCCTGAGGAGTTGCACGAGGAAGAGGCAGAGAAAATATTCGCTCTAAACGTCATGGATGCCCATGGTCGTTTAGAGTTTTTTGTTGCCGAGAACTCTGACTCCATCGAGGCAGACCAGCTCACCCACCAATACTACCGCGACTATGGCGACTGGCTGTGGGCCGAGACACCCAAGCAGCTGGGCAAAGGCCATAAGGTGCTCGACTATCTGCGGCAGCACGTGCCACAGACGGGCTTCTCCGAGGACGCATTCTACCTGAAGCTTATCGCTGACGACCTGCAGCGCCTTGACTCGCTGTGGTTCGACAAGGTGAACACGCCGCGCGAGGTCATGGCCCGCTTAGAGTACCACCTGACGAAAGCCTACGTGCGCTACGCCCAAGGACAGCGCTTCGGCTTCACTAATCCCAACAAGATCTACAATCGCCTCGACAAGAACGATGGCGGCACCTACAAGGGACTGTTCGACATCAAGTTGGAGCAGCCCGACAGCGTCTTCTGCCACGACATCTTCGAGCAGGCCATCGACGGCACGCCCGCACAGTTCCTGCAAGCCTGCGAGCCACAGGACACCGTCTACTACCGACTGCAGGAGGCCATGCTCAAAGACTCTGTCAAGGCCAGTCGCCAACGCCTGCTGAACAACATGGAGCGCCGACGCTGGCGCGACACACAGCCATCGGCAACCGACGGGCGCTTCATTCTGGTCAATCTCCCCTCGCAACAGCTTTGGGCCGTCAGCCGTGACAGTGTGTTTTCCATGCGCGTCTGCTGCGGTGCATTCAAGACCAAGACGCCTACACTCTCAAGCGGCATCTCGCGTGTGGAGCTCAATCCTGAGTGGAACATTCCTATGAGCATCCTGCGCAATGAGGTGAGCGCCCATGCCGGCGACTCCTCTTATTTCACGCGCAGGCGGTACCGTATTATAGATACGCGAACAGGCAAAACTGTCAGTGGCAACCACGTCTCGGCAGCAGGGATGCGCAGCGGCACCTACCGCGTAGCGCAGGCCAGCGGTGCCGGCAACTCGCTAGGACGCATCATCTTCCGCTTCCCCAACAAGTTCTCGGTCTACCTCCACGACACCAACAACCGCAGTGCCTTCAACAATGAGAAGCGCACAGTCTCGCACGGTTGTGTTCGCGTGCAGCGCCCGTTCGACCTGGTGAAGTTCGTACTGCCCGATGCCGACGAGTGGACACTCGACCGTATGCGCATCTCCATCGACATGAAGCCCGAGAGCCAGCGCGGCAAAGACTATGTAAAGAATTCCGGGCACAAGCGGCTCATCAACTCACAGTCGTGCAGTCTCCACGTCCCCGTCTACCTGCACTACTACACGGCCTATCCCAACCCGCAGACAGGCATCATCGAGACATGGCCCGACCGCTACGAATACGACCCGCCAATGACCAAGGCCCTGCGCGCCTACCAATAATGCCCACCGAACAGCAACTTACCGACCTTCTGCGAAATCCTGAGACCCGACGAAAGGGTTTTGAGATACTTGTCCGCCAGTTCAGCCAGCAGCTCTACTGGCAGGCACGGCGCATCGTGCTGACCCACGAAGATGCTGACGACGTGGTGCAGAACGCCCTGCTGAAGGCTTGGAACTCCATCGACACATTCCACGGTGAGTCGAAAGTGAGCACCTGGCTCACACGCATCGCCATCAACGAGGCCCTTGACTTTCAGCGACGTGCCAAACGCAGGCCAACAGTGAGTGCCGACGATGGCGACATCGGACTGGCCAACCGCCTGCTGGCAGACGACTACTTCGACGGAAACGAAGCCGACGCCCGTCTGCAGGAAGCCATCGCCCGCCTGCCCGATGTGCAGCGCAACGTGTTCCTGCTGCGCTACTACGACGAGATGAAATTCAGCGAGATAAGCCGCATCACAGGCACTACCGAGGGTGCCCTGAAAGCCAGCTATCACATCGCCGTGAAAAAGATTACTGAGTATTTCCGCCAACACGATTAAACCTTATGCCTGAGCGGACGTCAAAACGATAAAAGGAAGCAAAACCCATGTCAAACGAAGAAGCGTACATCAGCAACAGGTTCGGTAAAAAGAACCATTTCACCGTGCCCGAAGGCTACTTTGAACAGCTGACAGAGCGCGTCATGAGCCGCCTGCCAGAGACGCCTGCCGATGCCAACACGGCAACGGTGACACCGCTGCGCCCCACCCTCATGCGCCGACTGCGCCCGTGGCTCGCCGCTGCATGTGTCGCTGCTGTCATTGCCGGCACAACGGTCTATATAAACCGCAGCATCAGCACTACCCATCCACAGGACGAGCTGGCCGATGCCAATGTCTCGGACACTTACATCGACGATGCTGCCGACTACGTCATGGTCGACAATCAGGACATCTACGCCTACCTGCTTGCCGACATGTAAACACTGAAGGAGGAACAATTATGAAAAGAGCTATCACAACCATCACGGTTATCATCTTCGCCCTTGTCCTACAGGCACAAGACAACCGGAACAACGACGGGAAATTCTCGCCCGAGCAGTTCGAAGCCCAGCTGCGCTCGTACATCACCACCGAGGCACACCTCACGCAACAGGAGGCCACGGCTTTCTTCCCACTCTACAAGGAGATGCAGCAGAAGCAGCGTGCCATCTTCGACAAACAGCGCCAGTTGGGCAGAGAGAAACCCAAGGACGAAGAGGGCTGCAGAAAGGCCATCGTCCAGCGCGACGAGATGGACATCGAGTTGAAGCGTATCCTGCAGAGCTACCACAAGCGCTTCCTCGAAGTGCTGCCTGCCTCGAAGGTCTACGACATTCTGAAAGCCGAAAGCCGCTTCCACCGCAGGGCAATGAAGAACTGGGGACAGCATAGAGGCGCTGAGGGCCAGCACCACCACAATGCCACCCCTCCCCGCGGCAAGCGTCCGCAGCGATGAGCAGCATGCATTAAGCAACAGGAAAAAGATTAGAACTGAGATCCACTAAACACTTCATCATCGCGGCGAGTGAGCGTCGACGACGTCTCGGCCGGGATGGGCAGCGGGAGCCAGGAGGTTGAATAGTAACGTGTTACTATCGCCTTTTGGCTCTCGCTGACTGTATAGGTCTGGCGGAAGGCAACCACTGTGCTGTCACGCTCCACAAAGCGCAAGTCCACTTGCAGCGCAGCACTCATCCGTATTGTCAGCGAATCGTCGGCAAGGGCCGTCATCTCGCTCTTGCCATCGAGCAGGTTGGTGACCTCAGCCTTCATGTGGGCATCCATGAAGTCAATCATGTCGAGCCGATTGTTCGTCGAGAGATACGGCATCAGCGAGTCAGGCATCTGCTTGAAGACGTCAGCCATGTGCAACTGCTGCCCCCACGACGGCAGGGCGGCACAACAAAGAATCAGAATCGGTAGTTTCTTCATGACAGTAAAGTGCAGAGGTTTTAGGGATGTTGGGAAGACGTGGTCGAAAGTTGCATCATCATGACGGATGCCAGGCCTGCGGTCTCCGTGCGCAGACGACTCTTGCCCAAATCGACAGAGACGAAGCCTGCCGCAACGGCAGTGCGCACCTCGTCGATAGAGAAGTCGCCCTCAGGCCCAACGAGCACCAGCACTTCGTCATCCTCAGCACCATTGCTCGCATCGTCCACACGGTTATTTTGCAGGGCACACAATTGCTCAAAGAGATTGACGCGTGGCACCTCATCGTAGCAGTGGGCAATGAAACGCCGTCCCTTCTGATGGTGTGCCACGAAGGCATCGAAACGTTCCATGTCGTTGACAATGGGCATCCACGCCTTATGACTCTGCTTCACGGCAGCAACGACAATCTTCTCAATGCGCGACAACTTAATGACACGACGCTCAGAGAAGCGACAGTCGAGGAACGACAACTCATCGATCCCCACCTCGGTGGCTTTCTCGACGAGCCACTCCATGCGCTCCATCATCTTCGTGGGCGCAATGGCCAGGTGGATGTGACGAGCCCACTGCCGCTCCTGGGGCAGCACCTCGTCGATATGGTAGTGACAGCGCTTGCCATCGACGGTCAGGGTAGCCCGGAAAAACGTTCCCTCACCGTCCATCAGCATCAGCTCGTCGCCCGTCTTCAAACGGAGCACACGCAACGCGTGAGCTGCCTCATCCTCGGGCAGCAGGTTGCTCGAGCCTGCCTGTGGCACATAGAAAAAGCGCACCTCCTTCATTCGTTCTTCTCCCGACTGTTTATCTCGTCACGGATGTGCGATGCCAACTCGTAGTTCTCCTCTTCGACAGCATGCTCCAGGGCAGCTTGCAGGCTCTTCTTGTCCATCGAGTTGATGGGGATGGCCACCTGTACGGACTTTGCGTCGAAGGGCATGCTCTGCTTCTCCATCAGGCGAGCCTCGATGTAGAGCGGCGTGTCGGAAATGGCACTCAGCAGCACGGCATCGCTCATGCGCACACGTGTCGAAGCACCGGTTTTCGTGTTGCTCAGCATCACCTGGTACTGGCCATCATACAGACCGACAACCAGCATTTCGAGCTTTGCGTCAGACACCTGCAACAGGGCCTCAGGCAGCAAGATACGACTCATCTCGTTGTTGATGCGGGCGTTGAACTGCTGCACCGTTGCCTCGTCGCAAATCACGGAGATCAGGCGTCGCTGTGCCACGTCAGTGAGCAGAATAACCGACATGTCGGTGGCTCCAGCCAACTTCTGCAAGGCGTGATACTTCAGCTGCACGCGCTCCATTGAACGATTGTCATGGGTTGTGGTGATATTGTATGCGTTCACTTCTTTTTGTCAGGGTTAAACATCAGTGCGAAGGAGACGCCAACGACAAGGGCGAATGCGGCAAAGATGAACCAGCACGTCTGCCAGTTGCCGAGCAGATAGCCACCCTCCCACTGACAGTAGTGGTTCACGATTTCGCCAGCAACCAGCGTGCCGACGGTAGCACCAATGCCGTTGGTCATCATCATGAACAGTCCCTGCGCGGAGGCTTTTACCGAGGGCTCACACTCCTGGTCGACAAAGATACCGCCAGAGACATTGAAGAAGTCGAAGGCAACGCCATAGACGATGCACGACAGTACGAAGAACAGCACGCCCGGCATGGCAGGGTTACCCACACCGAAGAATCCAAAGCGGAACACCCATGCAAACATCGACATGAGCATCACCACCTTGATGCCGTAGCGCTTCAGGAAGAACGGAATCATCAGGATGCAGAGAGCCTCGCTGATCTGCGACAGCGACGTGAGCAGCGTGGCATTGTTGGCAGCAAACGTGTCAGCAAAGGCAGGGTCGCCCTTGAAGCTGGTGATGAAAGGTCCGGCGTAGCCGTTGGTCACCTGCAGGCACATGCCGAGCAGGGCTGAGAAGATGAAGAACAGAGCCATCTTCTTACGCTTGAACAGCCGGAAGGCATTCAGGCCCATCGTCTCGACCAGCGACTGTGCGGGCTTCTTCTCCAGGCGGCACTCAGGCAGCGTGAAGCAGTAGGCACAGAGCACCAGGCTCAGCAGGCCAGAGACGAAGAACTGCATGTAGGTGTACTGGAACTTATGGGCATTCTCGGCCAGCGTGAACGAGAAAGCACCATCTTCCCACACGGCACAGTTGACAAACCACATCGTGGCAATGAAGCCCACGGTGCCAAGCACGCGGATGGGCGGGAAGTCCTTCACAGTGTCCATGCCGTTGCTCTTCAGGATGGTGAACGCCGTGGTGTTGGCAAGCGCGATGGTCGGCATGAAGAAAGCCACGCTCAGCGTATACATGGCAATGAAGGCACCCTTGTTGGGCAACTCCTGGCCAAAGCCTGCCTGCAAACCCATCCACCAGCAACACAGCATGGCGAGACCTGCCAGCAGGTGGCAGACGCCCAGTGCGCGCTGAGGCTGCATGTAGCGGTCGGCGACGATTCCCAACAGTGTGGGCATGAATATGCTGACAATGCCTTGGATAGCATAGAACCAGGAAATCTCAGCGCCCAGGCCGGCTGTTCCAAGATAGTTTCCCATACACGTGAGGTAGGCTCCCCACACGGCGAACTCCAAAAAGTTCATCACCGAAAGACGTACTTTCAGATTCATAGTCGTATTCGTTTTTAGTTAATCACCTTATTATTTATACGCGCGCGTAAGAGTCCTTCGGCGTCCCTGCTGAGGCTGACGCTCTGCGAGAACCACTCAGTTTGTGGCAGTTCCTCGGTCAGCGGATACCAGCGTGTCACTACGCCCGATTGAATCTCCACTACCGACTGCTTCATCCGTGAGCCGTCCTCCAGAAGAATCTCGTGAGAGGCTATCCGTCGAAAGTCCTTCTTCATGTTTTTGTTGTTGATGGAAACGTATGAGCTGGATGTTGTTCAGAAAGAGCAGGCGCAATGCCGACGACATTTCGTCGCCATCGGCCAGATAGAAGAATCCGCGCATCCCACGGATGTCGGCCTTGTCGTAGCCTTCGAAGCGCAGCTGACTGATGCCCGACGTCGAGAAGTGCAGGTTGCGGGCAATCGTTGTGTCGGGATAGTCGATGGCCACGTAGACCAAGCCGTTCTTCATGCCCTGCTGGTAGGTAAAGTCGCTCATGAACTGCAGCAGGAAGGCATCGCCACGCAGATAGGTGCTGTCAGCCTCGATCTCAAAATCCCAGCGGTTGTAGGGCGGCGTGGGCATGAGTGCTGCCATGCTGCGGTGGGGCCACACATTGGCTGTGTCGCCCTCGGCATTCAGCACGGCATACTTGCCAATCTCGCCCTCGCTGGCACCCGACACCAGTGCCTGCTCCTCCAGGCGCTCGGCCACACGCTTGTAGACATCGATGAATCGGTCGGCACGCTTGTAGTAGTAGACCAGCGACGAGTCGAGCTCCTCCTGCGTGATGCCGTACTTATGGAGCACGGCCTGCACGTAGAGGGCCTGCTTGTAGTCAGAGGTGCCCTCCTGCAGGGCCAGGCCACGCGCCAAGTGGTAGTCGACGAGGATGTCCTCCATCTCGTCGGGCTGAATGTACTGCTTCGGCGTTCCGGGCTTACAGCCTACCAAGAGCAGCACTCCAAGGCTTATCAGACAACAGACCCTTCTCATCGTGCTCACACTTCACACTTCACTTCCCCCCTCATTGATTGGTGCGCCTGTTGCTTCGCCGGCAGTGGCACCCTCCTGCTGCTCGTCTTTCGAGCGGCCAATGGTGCTAATCTCCTTTCGGAAGAACAGTATCAGCGCCACGACGCCCACGCTGATGCAAGCGTCAGCGAAATTGAACACCGGGCTAAAGAATATGAACTCCTGACCACCCCAGATGGGGAACCAGTCAGGAAACGTGGTGACAATCAGTGGGAAGTAGAACATGTCGACAACCTTTCCCATCAGGAAGGGGGCATAGCCATTGCCGAAGCCCACATACGAGCTGACGTGGACAGGCGTCGACGCATCGAAGCAAAGCCCGTAGAACATACAGTCGATCAGGTTGCCAGCAGCGCCTGCCAGGATAAACGCCAGACAGACGACGTAGCCCCAGCGGGCCTTCTGCCGCGCCTGCTGCCAGATGTACCATGCCAGCACGCCAATGGCAGCCACACGGAACAGCGACAGCAGCAGCTTCGAGCCTAACTGCATGCCGTAGGCCATGCCGTTGTTCTCGATGAACGAGATGTAAAACCAGTTAGTGACGCGGATGCTGTCGTGCAGCGTCATCCCAGTCTTCACCCAGATCTTGATGGCCTGGTCAATGAGCAGGACGGCGATGACTATCAGCACCGCCATCCACCCACGTGTTATGATAGGTTTCTGATTATTCACACTATTCACTATTCACTAATCACTATTCACTCCCCCTCCCCTTCTCCTCCTGGTACCCCGTGAGGCACCCCCTCCCCTTCGGGTACCCCGTGAGGGGTTGGTACCCCGTGAGGCACCTCCTCCCCTTCGGGGAGGCCGGGAGGGGTTTCAGGTTTCTACCTCCTCTGCTTCTCCAGCTGTTTCGACTCGACGCTCAGCGTGGCGTGTGGCACGGCGCGCAGGCGCTCCTTGGGAATGAGCTGTCCGGTAATGCGGTCGATGCCGTACGTCTTGTTATCGATACGTACCAGCGCGGCCTGCAAGCCTTGGATGAACTTCTGCTGACGAGCGGCAAACTTCATCAGGTCTTCTCTCGACTGGGCCTCACTGCCTTCCTCAAGAGCCTTGTATGTTGGCGATGTGTCATCGACATCATTTGAGTCCTGATTGGTGAGCGTGGCCATCATAATGTCATAGTCGCGCTTGGCTAAGGCCAGTTTCTCATTAATAATCTGACGGAACTCTTCCAGTTCCTCGTCAGAATAGCGGGTCTTTTCTGCCATAGATAATAATCCAATTAAGTTAATATCAGTTCTTTGTTATGGTTATGTTCAGTTTGAAGTCGTCGAAGTCGACCTCCACACCCTCGTTGGGAGCCACGGTGATGGCGTCGGCAAGCACCTGCGTCTTGATGTAGTCGGCAAACGTTTCGACGGCCTTGTCAACCTCAGCCTGCGGACTGACAACGATGCTCACGCGGTCGGTGATTTCCAGGCCACCGTCCTTGCGCAGGTTCTGGATGCGGTTGATCAGCTCACGGGCCATGCCCTCCTGGCGCAGCTCGTCGGTGAGCTCGATGTCAAGGGCTACGGTCAGCGCACCCTCGTTGGCAACGAGCCATCCGGGGATGTCCTCGCTGATGATGTCCACGTCGACAGCCTCAACGGTCAGCTCCTGTCCATCGACGCTGATGGCGAGCGTGCCGTTCTGCTCCAGCTCGGCTATCTGCTCCTGCGAGAGCTGGTCTACAGCGGCAGCGACAGCCTTCATCAGCTTGCCGAACTTCTTACCCATGGTGCGGAAGTTACACTTTACCTTTTTCACCAAAAGACCTTGTCCTTCAACGAATTGCAGCTCCTTGACGTTCACTTCGCTCAGGATGAGCTTCTTCACGGCATCGATGTGTCGGCGCTGCTCGTCGGTGGCAGGCACCATGATGCGGCTCAGGGGCTGGCGCACCTTCAGGTTAGCCTTGCGGCGCAGGGCAAGCACCATCGACGTAATCTTCTGGGCCATCTCCATGCGAGCCTCCAGGTCACTGTCAATCAGGCTCTCGTCCCATGTGGGGAAGCTGTCGAGATGCACGCTCACGCAGGCACCACCCAGGTCACGATACAGCTGGTCGGCATAGAACGGCGAGAACGGTGCCAGCAGCTTGCTGACAGTCATCAGGCACGTGTACAGCGTGTCGTAGGCCGAACGCTTGTCGGCATCCATCTCCTTGCCCCAGAAGCGCTTACGGTTCAGGCGCACATACCAATTCGAGAGGTCGTCGTTAACGAAGGCGTCAATCATGCGCCCGGCACGCGTCGGGTCGTAGTTCTCCATCTCGGCTGTCACCCGCTTCACCAGCGTGTTCAGGCACGACAGTATCCAGCGGTCAATCTCAGGCCGTTCCGTTTGTTGCTGTACTACAGCAACAGACTCAACCGCCGGCTCGTAGCCATCAACGTTGGCATAGAGTGCAAAGAAGGAATAGGTGTTATAGAGCGTTCCGAAGAACTTGCGGCGCACCTCGTCCACACCCTCCGGGTCGAACTTCAGGTTGTCCCAAGGCTCCGAGTTGGTCATCATGTAGAAGCGAACGGCATCCGAGCCAAACTTCTCGATCATCTCGAACGGGCTCACCACGTTGCCCACGCGCTTCGACATCTTGTTGCCCTTGGCATCGAGCACCAGGCCCGTAGAAATGACGTTGCGGAACGACACCGAGTCGAACACCATCGTGGCGATGGCATGCAGCGTGAAGAACCAGCCACGCGTCTGGTCGACGCCCTCGTTGATGAAGTCGGCAGGGAAGGCCTTACCCTCGTCAATCTGCTCACGGTTCTCAAACGGATAGTGCTGCTGGGCATAGGGCATGGCGCCCGAGTCGAACCACACGTCGATGAGGTCGCTCTCACGCTTCATGGGCTGGCCACTGTCGCTCACCAATTTTATATAGTCGACATAGGGGCGGTGCAGGTCAATACGATCGTAGTTCTCCTGGCTCATGTCGCCGGGCACGAAGCCCTTCTCCTTCAGCGGGTTCTTCTCCATGACGCCCGCAGCGACAGCCTTCTCAATCTCGTTGTACAGCTCCTCAACGCTGCCGATGCACTTCTCCTCGCCCTCCTCACTGCGCCAGATGGGCAGCGGCGTGCCCCAGAAGCGCGAGCGCGACAGGTTCCAGTCGTTCAGGTTCTCAAGCCAGTTGCCAAAGCGTCCCGTGCCCGTCGACTCAGGATGCCAGCCGATGGTCTTGTTCAGCTCCGACATGCGCTCCTTCTTCGCCGTGCTCCTGATGAACCACGAGTCCAGCGGATAGTAGAGCACGGGCTTGTCCGTGCGCCAACAGTGCGGGTAGTTGTGCACGTGCTTCTCAATCTTGTACACCTTGTCCTGAGCCTTCAGGTCCATGCAGATGCTGATGTCGAGCGTCTCGTCCTTGTCGGTGAGGTGCTCGTCGTACGCATTCTTCACGTAGCGCCCGGCAAACTTCTGCCACTCGTCCACGTTGACATAGTCGCGCACAAAGTCAGGGTCAAGGTCCTCAATCGGGTAGTACTTGCCCTGCAAGTCCACCACCGGGCGCTCGTTGCCCTTCTTGTCGATGAGCACGATCGGGCAGATGCCTGCCTGCTTGGCCACAAAGGCATCGTCGGCACCGAAGTTCGGGGCAATATGCACGATGCCCGCACCATCCTCAGTCGTCACATAGTCACCGGGGATGACGCGGAACGCCTCGCCCATCGGCTTGATGGCAGGCATCAGCTGCTCGTACTCCATGCCCACAAGGTCCGTACCCTTGTAGCGGCCCACGATGCGGTAGGGCATGAACTTCTCGCCCTTCTTGTATTCAGGCATCTCGCCCCCGTCAGTCATCTCGCCCTCAGGAGCCAGATAGGCACCCAGGCGCGCAGCAGCCATCACAATGGTGATAGGCTTGGCCGAATAGGGGTTATAAGTCTCAACAGCCACATAGTCAATCTTCGGACCCACGCACAGCGCCGAGTTGGCAGCCAGCGTCCACGGCGTCGTCGTCCATGCCAGGAAGTAGGCAGTGCCCCACCCTGTCATCTCGGGCTTCGGGTTCTTCATCCGGAACAGCGCCGTGCACGTCGTGTCCTTCACGTCGCGGTAGCAGCCCGGCTGGTTCAGCTCGTGGCTCGACAGGCCTGTGCCAGCGGCAGGGCTATAGGGCTGAATGGTGTAGCCCTTATACAGCAGACCCTTCGTGTAAAGCTGCTTCAGCAGCCACCACAGCGTCTCGATGTACTTGTTGTCGTAGGTGATATACGGGTGGTCCAGGTCCACGAAGTAGCCCATGCGCTCCGTCAGGTCACGCCACTCCTGTGTGTAGGCCATCACGTTCTCGCGGCACTTCTGGTTGTACTCCTCGGTAGAGATGTAGCGGGGCGAGTCAGGGTTGTCGATGTCAGCCTTCGTGATGCCCAGCGACTTCTCCACGCTCAGCTCAACAGGCAGTCCGTGGGTGTCCCAGCCTGCCTTGCGCTTCACCTGGAAGCCCTGCATCGTCTTGTAGCGGTTGAAGGCGTCCTTCAGCGCGCGACCCAGCACGTGGTGAATGCCTGGATGACCGTTGGCAGAGGGGGGACCCTCAAAAAATATAAATTGTGGACAGCCCTCACGCTCATCAATCGAGCGGTGGAAGATGTCCTCATCCATCCACTTCTCCAGAATCTCTTTGTTCACCTGTGTCAGGTTCAAGCCGTTATGTTCGGCGAATCGCTTTGCCATACGTTTCTTTATCGTTGTTTTACGGTTCTATTTTCAATCGGGGTGCAAAGGTACGAAGAATTTCCGAAACCACCAAATCTGTTAACCTTTTTTGAAAGCTGCACGAAAGCTACCCTCATTGGGGCCATCTTCCCATTCATCTTTTATATCATCCGCTTTGAGTTAAATGTCACTCCTAACTCCTAACTCCTCTCCCATACTATCGTCCCTTAACTTCCCTTTAACTCCCCCTAACTCCTAAATTATTGCCATAATTCCTCCATTTTATTCCCAAAAAAACTTAAATAGCATATTTATTCACATATCAAATGCATATTATTCCATTTTCTTTTGTAATTTTGCACCAAAAACAGAAATAAATCAATATTTATTCCCAATTTTTAATAATTATGCCAAACAAAACCATCGAGAAAGATCACAACAGCTGTATTATCAGCAAAAAGCGGATGTCGTATTTCTACGCTCCCATTAGTAACAAAGTACCTTCGGGCCGAACCCTAACCCTGTACCAGCTGTGGCTGCTCATCAGGAGCAACACCTACCAGTACGACGTTATGATGCTTCGCAGCATGACCGACCCGAAGGCCAAGCGGCTGTACAAAGGCATACACCTGCCTTATGTGACCATGCGTGGCCGATTCGCCTATTGTGCTGACAACATGCTTGTTGAGCCAACAGGATTCATCGACATTGACCTCGACCACCTAGGTGACAAGCGAGAAGAACTGTTCAACACCCTCGTTGACGAGCCTATGCTTGTACCGTTGCTGCTATTCCGCAGCCCGACTGACGGTCTGAAACTTGTCCTGGAGAACACCCTCGAGGGTAACCCTGCAGAGACGTGCACTACGATGTACAGGGCAGTTCGCAACTATTTGCTGGCCACCTATGACCTCAGAGACGATCAGGTCGACGCGCATTGCACGAACATTAGCCGCCCGTGTTACTTATCATGGGACCCCCATGCGTGGATTCACCCCGACTTTCTTGAACCGGATGACGAGTCTCTGTCTGAACCACTTTAAACAGAACAATTTGTCGAAAAAACAGTTTGTAAAATGGAACAGAAGAAATTCGATCCTCTGGCATGGGCAGCCGTAAGCAACAACAACGCTGCCAAGCAGAACGGCCAGCACAAGGCTGACCAAGTGACAACCCTTCAGGAGTGTGCCGAAGCACATCATCGTGCGTTGGACAACGCCGACACGAAGGCCGAAATCTCGGCTGTCGTCGAAGAACTGCTAGCCCGCGGCGCTAACATTGCTGAGAGCTACAACGACTGGTGGCGACTAGGATGTGCGTTAGCGTGGGAACTCGGAGCGGAGGGCCGTGAAGCCTACCATCGGCTTTCGGCGATGAGCACGAAGTACAACCGCGAGGAGTGTGAACGCAAATGGCGAGAGTGCCTGAAAGTGTGCAACGGCAAGGCAACCAGAGCCACCATCTTCTGGATGGCCCAGCAGGTGGGCGTCGACGTGGCTGCGCTGGGCACTAGGGATTAATCTGTTAAGGGTGGGTAGGGCTAGATGAAATGAACACTCGCATGGGTATGCACATGCGCAAAACCCTCTATTCGCGTAGTAAATAACCGTTGGAGTTGTGATTTTTACTTACCCTACTTACCCTTTTACTATTAACCCAACTTTGCCCCTACCTCTCAGTTCTTCTTGCTTTCACCGTCGCTTCGGCTGAGCTGTTTCCCTCATTGGGTACTACAAACTTTTACTTTTCTCCAGAAGGGCATCTTCTTATATCCAAGCATCTCGTAGATTT
>JAEEGL017101611.1_pt1 | contig 36655 bp, 26 predicted proteins | sample 9134231 | NCBI WGS metagenome assembly JAEEGL01 (sample SAMN16246548, study PRJNA631951) | gut metagenome | biome: gut microbiome; feature: rumen; material: fiber-attached | host: Bos | place: Iran: Karaj | collected 2018-10 | reverse complement strand
GGATAAAGCTGCCGCCCGGTCATCGTCAGATCCCCGGCAACCAGAGCCTTATCGCCCACTGCTTCTTTGGAAAGCTTTACAAGCTGCCTGTTGATCTCAGACAGCCTTCCTTCCAGACCATACTCAGCCAGCTTAATCCGGTTGCCCGTAAAGGTGGGGGCATATACAATATTGGTTCCCGCCTCCACAAAGCTTTGCTGTAACTCTTTCAGGGTATGGGGATGCTCTAGAATCCACTCCTCGGGACAGACTCCCGTAGGCATTCCCGCCTTTTGAAGATTGGAGCCGGTGGCTCCGTCCAGTATAATAATGTTAGCATCTGCTAACTTTTTAAATTCATGCTTTGTCATAAAACTCCCTCATGTTCCTCATGCTTTCTTTTTTCTGTTTTCAATCATTATACTCAGCCAGCCTCAAAATTCATAAAAGCATCTGTCCTCCCGGAAAATCTCTGCCATATCCGTCATTTCCCGATACGACAGTAATGCATCAGTCGTATTTTACTTTCCTTGTATCTGTTTGTTTATTCTTCCATTTCAGAAGGATCTGAATTTTTTTCCCTTTGGTAAAACGCTTCAGGCGGCTTTTGGGGATCACCAGCGTTTTTCCGTTTGCTTTCAAAGTATAGCTTTTGTACTTGGTCTTTCCGCTTTTTGTTTTGTATTTCTGCCGCAGCACAAGCTTCAGCCTGCCGGTCTTTGGCAGATTTTTCAGGGTGACGGTGATCTTGTTTTTGGTCTTCTTCACAGACCTGATCTGCGGTTTTTTCTCTGTTGCAGTTTCCTGCGAAGCTCCACTCTTCTGATCCGAATCCGATTCAGACGCCCTGTCAACGGAATCTGCGATTGTCTGCTGACTCTGACAGTTCACGCCAGGCTGCTTCTCCAGCCCCAGATCAGTCACAGCTGTATTTTGAGAGCTCTGGCCGTTCCGGGTCTTTGTATCCGGATCATTCATGGGAGCATTCCCTGTATCATTATTGCTGACACTGCCTGTGCCTGCATCATTTCCGCTGACACTGTATCTTGCATCCATAGTCTCGATCAGCGGCAGATAATTGGTAAATGACAGCTTCGGAAAAGAAAACTCATGATCTTGCTGCCGATAGGTAATGCTCTGATCCATCAGCGATAAAAAGGTCTCTTTGAGCTCTTCCCCTTTGCAGCCGGGCCCCATGATCTGCTTTAAGATCGCAACAGCCCCCGATACATAGGCTGTTGAAAAGGAAGTGCCGCTGACATTTACGAATCTGTCTTGTTTTGTAACGGTTAAGACCATTTCTCCCGGGGCGACCAGATCATACTTTCTTGGCGCTGTCAGGCTCTGATCCCAGTTGGAAAAAGAAGCCAGTTCTCCTGCGCTGTTATAACTCATAACTCCGATACAGCAGTCCCAGCTGGCAGGATAGGCATCCTTTTGCGAAATACCGGAAAAAGTAATATCCCCCTTGGTAACATATTCCTCATTCCCGGCTGCGGCCACGATCACACAGGATTTGGAGGCCTCATATATAGCCTCTTTAATGGAATCATATTCCCGGAAGGATGCAAAGGACATATTGATCACATCTGCACCGTTATCCACGGCATAGTGGATACCCTCTACGATAGACTTTTCATCAAAATTTCTGTCCTGACTGATCTTGATGGGCATGATCCTGGCTCCCGGAGCAATCCCGGTTCCGTTTTCTCCGGCCTGCATACCAATGATTCCGGCTATCTGAGTACCGTGTCCGTCACTGTCCGACAGATAGGCATAACTATTGGCAATATTCAATCCGTAAATATCGTCCACATAACCGTTGCCGTCATCATCTATGCCCTCTTCTCCGGCAAGCTCCGCCTCATTACACCATCTGTTGTCATTCAGGACCGTCTGTGTCTGTGCAAGACCTGTATCCAGGATCGCTATCACTGTCCCCTCTCCGGGTTTCAGTCCTTTTTCATGCAAAGCCTCCCAGAGCGGCGTCAGTCGCATCATCTGATAGTACCCGCTCTGCTCAGCTCTTACGGGATATACTGTATCCATACTGTATACAGTCAGCTCAGGCAAAACCAGGGAGAAAAACACCACAAAAACCAGAAGCGGCATAAGCCACTTCCGGTTTCGATATTGTTTTCTGCAATTGATTTTTCTTTTACATATCTTCATGTTGCCAGACTAAGCATCATTTTGAAAATCTGCCGGCCGAACCCGGATCCATCGCCTCCGGATCTTCTGTTTGGGCATTTCCGATCGTACCGCCCGTTACATTTTCCACTTCATCCAGACTCAGCTCCTGCATAGTCTGATCCTGCTGTTGCAGCTTTTTGTTTTTGTCTGTCATTTTAACTCCTCCTCTTGTAGTGTTGATCATTCTGTCAGTTATCCTTTGATCTTCATGGTTGCCTTTTTAAAGCCAACCTTCTTTTTCAGCAGCTTCCTAATCGCTGTTTTTCTCTTTTTCTTACCGTAAAGTTTAAATACAGCAGTCTTCTTGATATTCTTAAAAGCATTCTTACCGATCTTCTTCAGGCTCTGACACTTGATCTTAACGGTCTTTAGCTTTTTACATCCCATAAAGGCATTCTTGCCGATCTTTTTCACATTCTTGCCGATGGTTATCTTGGTCAGATACTTTCGGTTTTTAAATGCATCGGCACTGATCTCGGTTACCTTGTAGGTCTTACCGTCAGATCCCTTGATCGTCGCCGGAACGGTCTCGGATTTGGCCTTTTTATCGGCCTTTGCTGCACCTTCGATACCCTTGTAGCTCACAGTATCAGCACCGATAACCACATAAGCTGCCGTCTGTTTACTGTCAGTGATCACATCTCCGATCTTGGTCGTTGCCGTCTGGCTTTGCGCTGTATCACCTGACTGACTCTTTCCGGCATTGTCACTTCCTGCTGACGGTGTGACAGCCGGAGCCGAAGGCTTGGTCTCAGGTGTGGCAGGCTTGGTCTCTTTATCGGCTCCTGTCACTTCCACTGTGATCTCCTTGGTCAGAACAGCGCTTTCAACAACAGACGGATAAATATCCCGTTCCTTTCCAAGAGACGGATTGCCAAAGATACCATCCTCCAGCTTGCCGTCATTATTCCTGGCTTCAAAGGTGTTGTTGATGGGGTATACCACTACCTTCACCTTGGCCGAGCCGTTCTTCAGAGCTGTCAGTCTGCCATCCTTCTCAACCGAGATCACATCATCATCCTCTGTCTCAAAGCGGTATTGCAATCTCTCCCAGCCGCTAAGCTGCTCTCCGAATTCAGCCGTAGTATCTTCCACATCCAATACCGGAGTCAGCAGTGTGCTCTCGCCGGCTTTCACCTTGACCCGATCCGACTCAGCCCCCTTTACGCTGATACTCCTGACTATGGAAACCGCCTCCATCTGGAACGGATCAGACTCTCTGGTAACCGTTACGCTGTCTTGCGCATCAGATGTCTTCACATAAATAACGGCATTCTCAGATACTGCCCCCGCTTTATTTTCCCGGACCGTAAAGTCCCTGGCAGAATCCAGCGTTACTCTCTGTGAAATTTCGGCAGTTTCTCCCGGCAGGATATCTTCATGCTCTGCCATAACATTTTTGCCGCCTGCTTCGGTACCGATCTCCACCTTGCCTGCAGGTACTTTTTTACTGCCACGGTTTACCAGCTTTGCGCTGACAAGATATTCATTTCTCACATCCGTCTGTTCTGCCGTGATCTCTTCGGGGATCACATTGCAAACCAGTTCTCTGGTAACCTTCTCCTCGGCCAGCACTTCACCGCTTGGATTCTTGAGCGTGATCATAAACTCAGCTGCCTCAGCGTCCTCTGGAATATTCAGCTCACAGAAATATCTGTTTCTGCTGCCGCCGATCATGGGTGCGATGGTGGCCTTGGTCACATTGATCTGACGCACAGTGTGCCCTGTAGTCACGCTCTCTGCTTCGGGATCTCCCGTTTCCTCCAACTGACCAAGCAGTACACTTTCCGTCTCACCGTCAGCGCCTACTGCCTCTGCTGTCAGTGTCAGCTTCTGTGTGGTCTCCACACTGTCATTGAGCACCTCAAAGCTGGCTCTTGCGCTGCTGCCCGCTACAGGTCTGTCGATAAAGCCGGCCTCCTTGATCTTGACATAACCCTTAGGATCGATCTTGAAGGAAACGGGCACTGCATTTGCCTCATCCTTCTCATAGAAAGGAATATAAGTTGCTTCGTTTGCTTTTTCCAGTTCCTTCTCATCTGCACTCAGGCTCTTATTATGCTCATCAATCCTGGCATTGAACTCTTCCAGACTCACAGGTGTGCTGGGCGCCTTATAAGCCAGACCGATCATCTTGTCATCCTGTACCATAAAGTCAATGTCACTGTAGTTGGCTCCTACCGTACTCGTTACCTTGACAGGCTCTGTCATCTCGCCGCCAGCAATATCATATCTGGCAACATAGAGCTGCTGATCCGAAATGTAATTGGCAGCATCCTGTGCCTCTGAGCTGTCCTTGTCGATTCCCTCTGCCAGCTGGCTGCCGCCCTGGGTCCACAGGAAGTATACATAGTCTCCGGAAGCGTTGACCTTAAACTCTGAGATTTTGGCTTTCTCTTCCTGCTCTCCTGCATCATTTTCAGATACCGTAGCATTGTCAACAGGCGCACTTGTATCAGATCCGGTTACGGAAGCGACTTTAGCCCCTTCTACAAAGGTTGTTGTTGTACATGCTTTGAAAAGACCTGTTTCGTCATGGTCAGTCCTGATACTGTAGTAATGGATACCGCCTACTTCTTTGTCCTCCAACAGTGTCTCATAATTCCCAACCAGATCTGACATATCCATTCCTACAATATCTCCGTTGTGGATCCAGGTAAGGTATGTCCTGTAGGCAGTTGTTTGGCCTGCCTGATAAGGAACCCGGACAAAGGATACGTCCTGATCCTCCAGATCGTCTCCGGTGATCATGATCGGATACTTGAACCTGTCTGACTGAAAATCATAGATCTGCATCATGATCTCGCGATCCCTGACCGTGCTCAGGCTTCCATCCATATCCATGGTATAGGCAAAAGCACCCAGATCATTGAAGCTCATGGCATCACTGTCCGTGATCACGGCCTTATTTCTCTGCGCTTTTGTAAGAGCTGTGTGCACGGGTTCGCTTTCCAGGTATCCACCTGGTTTTTGTTTTTCCTGAATGGATACCACCGGCAGGAATTCAAAGAATCTCTGACCGTAAAAACCATTTTGATAATACTCAAATTCCTGATCGGCAATGTTTTCGGAAACCGATCCAAAGCCGCTCTTGATGGTTTCTGTCTCTTCATCATTGTACGTCTGTTTCCAGGTGCCGGTAGCAAAATCATAGGTCATTGCCGACATCAGGGTGATATTCGGGAAAAATACATCACCCAGCACCTCTTCCTGTGCACCGGACTTGGCATATTCCTTTTTCTGATAGTATACGATCAGCCTGTCATCATTGTAGGATACATTGGCGCATACATCTGCAGTCACATCACTGTAATCCCTGTTCATCGGCGACATGCCGCCAATAGAGGTCAGATCTGTGGATCTGGTGATCTCTTTTATGGTGGTCTTATTCAGAACACCGCTGTTATCCAGGAATGCACAGTGCAGATTCAGGGAGTTCTGACGATCCACCTTGTCAACCGAATCATCAAACACTTTATCCGCTGCGGACCAGATGATCACAGCCCCCTTATCACCGAGGGAATAGATCCTGGGCTCCTGATCCAGCTTGCCGTCATCCTCGACAAGCTGCGGTGCAGACCAGCTTCCGCCGTTGTAAACCGTATAATATACAGCCGCTGCGTTTTGGGCGCTGCGTTTGGGACTCTCCATCATATAAGTACCCATATCCGGGTTCAGGAATACTGCCGCATATCTGCCGCCACCCAGATCTGCCATATCAAAGCCCGGCAGATCGCCAATGTGGGCTGCAATGCTTTCCTCTGCATAGCCGTTAGGGCTCTCATCCAGAGCCTTGGCGCTGATCGCACCCTCCTTCCAGCGAGCGCCGCCGTTTAAGTAGCTGTAATCCTTGGCTTTCAGCACATCTGCACTCTCATACAGGAAGGTCTCTCCCTCCGGCAGCAGGCTGCTTGCGCCCTTTTCACCAAAAAGATCAAAATCCTTGCTTGCAAAGGTCCAGGGACCTGCTTCAATACCGATCACAGTAGCTGTCAGGGAAGCAGACAACGTTGCCGTACCGTAATCAGACTTTTCATCCGTGTAGAACTGCATATCAAAATCACAACGACCGCTCAGATCGACAGACAGACCGGTAATGGATATGCCGCCTGTGATCTGAATAAACGGCTGCAGCCGGAAGCTTCCGTAGGCATCAAAGGAACGGTCATTATCATTCATATTGACATCAAAGAGGTTGTAGATCGTGCCTTCGTCATTGTCCATCGTCTGCAGATAATATTTCTTTCTCAGCTCCTCACTGATATCCTGTCTCTCAACAACCACAAAGGAGGCAGAACCATCGCCGCCCAGATCAAATCCCATGGAGATGGTCACTCCGATCGGCGTACAGTAGGAAACCTTGACGCCGAAACCACCGGATACCTTGGCTGTCATGACCATTCCCTTCAGGTAATAGTCATATCCGTCATTTCCGAAGGTAATGGCAAAGGAAAAGCCCAGATCCATCGTGGCCTTTGCAGCCAGCTTCGGCTTTTCTTTTTTCGGTTCATTTGCATCCTTGACGCCATCCTCATAGGATTTCTTCTTTTTATCCAGATCGTCTGTCAGCTCCTTCATTTCTTTATTCAGTTTATCCAGCTTTTCTTTGTCTGCCGAAGTCATCTCCGACTTATCGGCAAACTTTTCGTATTCCTTTTTCTTGTCTGCAAAAGCCTGCTCTGCCTCGGCCATTGCAACAGCCTTGTCTGTCAGGCCGTTTTTACTGCTCCAGTCAACCACCCCTTTATCGAAGCCTACCGTGATGACTCTGTCACCGTTACTCATTCTCTCCACATATTTACTGTTGGTGGAATTAAAGCTGCCGTTCCATCCCAGATTCAGGGCTGAGTTGATATTCCCCACCAGCTCGATAACAGATACTCTTCCGCCAAAGCCAAAGTTGTTGGCAATATCCAGATTGCCATAGTACTTGGAAAGGGTCATTCCCAGCTCTCTCTGCAGGTAGGTATGCCCCTGCTTGTCCGTAAAGGACACGCGAACACTTGTCCCGGGCTCCAGCATCAGCTTCTCGTCATTGGGTACAAATTCAAACCTGAAATCACCGCTGTTGGTATCACCGATCGGGGTTCCTTTTACTGTCTTGCCCGTGATCAGCTTACCCTTGGGGTCATAAAACTCCAGCTCCCCTTTTTCGATGATCTGGCCGGGATGTTCGGCGCGCATCTCGATCCGCACCTTGTCCGGTCCGTTTGCCACATCCGTAAAGGTTTTTGTTTTCTCATTCTTAGAAATGGTCTGCTGTTGAAAGCTGCCGTACTTCTTCGTTGCCTCATTATACTCGGCCACAAATACCTTGGCATTGCTGATATGCAGATCCTCATCCGTATCAATGGCGCAATCCTTGATATAATTGGGTGTCATCACAAAGGATGTGTTGATACTCCCCACTTCCCCGTAAACATTTACATTTACCAGATATTTCTGATCCATGGAAAACTGATGATCCACGATCTGAAAATATCCGTCATCTTCATAACCGGCAATTCCGCCATGGGTTGTGGTTGTTGTTTTTCCGTTGGCTGTGATATTGGCACCGTTGATCCCCTTTTCCTGATATTCGTTTGTCAGAATATGGCGATCCTTGAGATACAAATATCCATAGAGTGTCTTGGGATATTTGGAAACCTCCGGCTTTTGGGCAAAGGAATAATAGATGCGTCCGACTGCCATTTTGGCAGTATAGGGCAGTGCACTTCCCCTGACGGTTAAAAAGGATCTGTAACCATCCTGTTCCTCCGGGATCTTGTCTCCATCCTCGTCCGCATCCAGAGTACCATCCTTCCAACTGGTATCATAACCGCTTCTGGCTGATCCGATAATGGTATAGGTCTCGTTCATATTGACATTGGGAATGATGAAGCTGTCGCTGTCAGCCAGGCTCTTATCCAGAGAGGCCTTGTACAGGTTATTATCCGGATCCAGATATGCCACAGCGCCCTGTTTGGCTCTGTCAAGGCTCTTGGAGTCGGGATCCGGCATTACCTTGATCTGTGCGTTCGCATAATTCAGGTTTACCTTGTACTCCGTAGCACTCACATTTCCCAGTCCCGTGGTAAGGGAGGTCTTATCCGCATTATTGCTGTTTATATTACTGTTTACATAGCTGTTATCCGTAGCTTTGATTTGAATGGAATCCACAGAATAGCCCGTAGCCGGAGCCGCATTGATCCTGAGCGAATCCAGCTTGGTGATCTTCATTTTGCTGCCGTTATCATACCCTCTGAATTCCACCTTTTTTGGATCACTGCTTTCAAATGTCACCTCGGCCTCGACAGGCTTAAAGATGGGCACGATCACAAACAGATTTCCTGAATAGAGGTAGCTTTTATACTTTTTCACAAAATCGTAATCGATCTTGCCATTCATGAGCTCATCCGCCTTGGTGATCACCGTGCCGGTACCGGACTTTTTGAGTCCATACCCCTCCAGCCTGACCGTGTTGGAATTGAGTTGCACGCCTGTGGAGGTTTTATGATCCAGGAATCTGTATCCCAGATCGATCGTTTCCCAATACGCAGTGGTCTCTGTTTTGTCCGGATCACCATCAAAATAAGCCTCGCCCAGTCTGATCTTTTGCCCCTCTTCATAGGACTTATTTCCGCTGTATATCTTTTCTTTATAGGTCTGTGCATCATTGGCATTGTTGATGGTAAAATTCAGCGGCATCCTGTTCTGATAGTAATAAGCCTTTTGCGGTCCCGGATCAAAAGCTGCCTGATCATTGCCGTTGATCCCCCAGATCTCCGCATAGACATATACATCGCTCAGGGATTCCCATTCCGTCAGATCCGATTCACTTTTCCTTGTAAAGATCACATAATCATTTACTTCGTTCTTGCCATAGAACTCCTGGGTTTTTTCCAAAAGAACCTTGCCGGTGGAACGATCCTTGATTTGGACACGGGCTTTTTTATCATAGTAATACTCATAGCTGCTGCAGCCCTTTTTCATCTTTACGCCATAGAATCTCAGTCCAACGACGATTTCCTTTGCCAGCCTGAAATCATGTCCAAAGGAATGGGTATTGTAATCTTCCTTGGCATCTTTTCCCCGGATCCCGTCATCCTCGCCCTCACCCTCAGGCGATTCAATGAGCACACCGATAGCGCCGCTCTTATTCTGCGGCTCAGCGTCCTCACCCACAGGCGCAGTATCCCCATAGACGATCCTGGTCTGCCCACTGAGGGGTGCGGAGCCGCGGGCCAAAACAGTCACCTTGGCAGCATACTGCTCACTGACCTCTCCCCCCTCTTCGGGAATGATCCCTGCGTAAAAATGCGTATCCCGATCCTTCCTTGTCTGGATCGGCACTTCAAACTCCTTGGTGGTCTCTCCGGGAGCAAAGACGATCTCTTTATCGACAGTCTGATAATCCTCGTCTGCTATGGCATCAATGGCCTTGGTCCCCACATGAAGAACAGCGATCCTGTCCGTCCCCTGCGTTCTCAGGATATTCACTCTGGCCACATTCTCATTATTGTACACCGCAATCTGCTTGTTCTCGATCTCAAATACACTCTCAATGGTCTCTTCATTGTCCTTGATATTGACATAACCGTTGTATTCCGGACCGATCACACAGCCCTGTGCATCCAGCATGGCAAATAAAACCTGCTCCTGGGACTCGGATTTGGTATCATCCATTGTCTCAAAGCGGATCTCTTTTTTGTATTCTCCGGGAGCAAAGGTCAGCACCGTCTCCTGTCCGGGGGCCTGCCGGAAGGTATCGATCCCTTCCTTTTCTCCCTCGTCAACGGCCTCTTCCATTCCCTCGGGAAGCTGACCGGGATTGGTCTCCTTCCAATCATTCTCAGGTGCCTGTTCGTGTCTCTGCATCTCATAGGCCATGGCAAGAGAACTGCCGGAGGACTTGCCAAAGGTCTGCTCCATGGTCAACGGCTCAGTTACAGTCTCCTCTCCCTCAGCGCTCAGATTCTCGTCATCCTCTGTATTCTCCGCCGGCTCCTGATCTGCAGTATTGCTGCTGACGAAATTGGAGCTACGCGAAAAAGGCTCATCCAGCTCTCTTTCCAGGGTCTGCTGCTCCCCCACCTCTGCTCTTTGGTTCATCAGAGGTACAGAGTCCTCATTTTTCTCCAAAAGCTCTTTGTTCAGAGTGGAATGCACTGCCGTCAAAAGGTAATCCTCCTCATATACGGCAGACACATCAATGGTCTTGAAGGTAACGGATGCTTCCTTGTCCGTGTTACCCTGCCGGCAGATCAGAATGGAGACAGCATCTCCCTCTTCCACCTCAAGCTGCGTAGCCCAGAATCGAAACATACCATCCGGATACTCCTCGTCACTAACGCCGTTTCTCAGCTGTTCTTTCAGCTGCTCTTCATCCGTCTGTGTGGTCTGTGCCGCCGGCACCGGTATGGATGTGAGGGTCATACACCCGGCCAGCACAGCAGCCAGAACCTGCTTCACTCTTCTCTTTGCCATAGCTTTACTCCTTTACTTTTTGTTTCCTGTTTATTGCTATCCAAATGATACATCCCGCAAGCAACACCAGCATCCAGTACTGCCACATGGTAAGACCGGTATTGAAAAAGGATCGTTCATATTTGGAAGTATGGACTCTGAAAAATTCCCAAAACCCTTTGGTCAGGGCAAATAACATCCCGCCTATGGGATAGATATATCCCGGATGCTTCTCCCGGATCAGGCGGATCAATAACAGGCATGTAAGTACGATCAGCAATGATGTAAACGCATCCAATACCTGTACCGGAAAGGTCCGATAACCCAGATCCTCATTCCAGATTCCCGCAGCATAGGGATGTCCGTAGCAACAGCCATTAAAGGTACATCCAACCTTGATAAATGTCATCACAGAATAGACGCAGGGCGCTATATAATCCGAGAGCTTTTTAAAATCCTCCCTGAAGATCCTGCAATATGCCAGTAAAAACAGGGGCAGGAACACAGGTATCCCATAATTGCGAAGCAGCTCATTATCCGAGTAAGCGCCGCCGCTGGCCCATTTCAGCATCACCTGTTTCAAGAGCCCGGTCATCAGCGCTGACAAAAGGCCGAACACCAGTGTAAAGCCACTGTAAAAGCCTGCCTGCCGGATCGTAAAGCCAAATCTTTTTCTCAAGGCAAATAAAAACACCGGAACGCTGCCAAGGGCAATGCCGAAAAACAGGTTATAGGTTCTGATCTCCATCCCCAACATATGAAGCTGTGGTTTCATTCACTCATCCCCGGACTGCAAAAACGTCGATCCCAAGTCCCTCTTAACGCAACAAAAGCAGACAGAAGCATCTGTCTGCTATACATTATGTTCTGAATCCTTCTGAATCCACTCTGAGTTTTCGCATACATCCGTCAAATCCTTTCTCAAGATCATACACATCTCTCTCGTTTCCCCTGCAAGTGCTCTTAATTATAACAAATCTGAGCAGTCTCTGCAAGAAATATCCTGTTTTGGTTGCATTTTTCTGATGATTCGTATACATTACAAAAACGGAACTAAGCAATGGGCTAATCATCCAGTCTCTGGCGCCGGACCAGATCCGCAAAATAGCCCTTCTTTTCGATCAGCTCCTCGTAGGTTCCATCCTCTATAATGCTCCCGTCTCTGAGTACCACGATCCTGTCGCAATCGCGGATGGTGGAGAGTCTGTGGGCAATGACCACGCGGGTACATCCCATGGCCTTCAGTGCCTCGGAGACATGTCTTTGGGTCACATTATCCAGTGCCGAGGTCGCTTCATCAAAAAACAGAACCTTGGGCCCGGGCGCTACCGCTCTGGCGATCATGATCCTCTGTTTCTGGCCGCCGGAAATACCGCTGCCCCCCTCGGAAACAATGGTCTTCATTCCCATGGGCATCCGGCGGATATCCTCGGCGATCCCGGCGATCTCGGCCGCTTTCCATGCCTCCTGCAGTCCCAGATAAGGGGCAGAGATCAGGATATTGGAATAGATATCTCCCTGAAACAGGCTGCCGTTCTGCATCACCGTTCCGATCCTGCGCCGAAGGGACGCCGCGTCCAGATTTTTCAGATCCTTGCCGTCATAATAGACACTGCCTCTGTTGGTGGTTTCAAACCCCAAAAGGAGTCTGAGGAGTGTGGATTTGCCGCAGCCCGTCTCCCCGACAATGGCTACGTATTCTCCGGGCATGATCTTCAGAGACACATCATTGAGCACATAGGGACTGTCCTCGGAGTATCTGAAATACAAATGCTCTGCTTCGATCCTGCCTCTGAGTTCGGTCACGATCTCCTTGTCCCCGTTGTCCTCGGGTTCTGCCTTCAAAAAGGGTTTGATCTGTTCATACAACGGCCGGATGGTACCGATGGTCACAGCCGAACCTGTCAACTGGGTAAAGCACCCCGCCAGAATGCCGTAGGCCACCGTAAAGGCATAATAATCGGCAACCGTCGTACCGCTGGCGACGGCGAACAGATAGATGAGTACATTTCCCATGGCAAAAGCCCCTGTCACGACAGCCGGTGCCACCCGGATCAGCCTTGGCGGATTGAAGCGGATATCCGCCCACTTGGAATAGCGAGTCAGCCACTTGGCAAACATCCTGTTTTCCGCACCTGTGAGCCTGATCTTTTTCATACCGCTGATCATAGAAAACCCGATGGTGGACTCCGCATCCGCCGCCTTGACTTCCTGTCGGCCGATCCTGATCTGCATGACTGTGGCGATCAGAAACAAAATAAAGGTCACACCCAGCACCTGCACTGCAGCATAGCACAGCAGGGCATTGATCCGGTAAATCCGCGTCAGATACATCAGAGAAAAGAGGCTTGTCAGGCCGATATCCAGTGCCACATCCAGAAAGGCGGTACACATTTTGCCCATGGCCTCCTGTCTGGCGTGCAGCTCGCCCACGCTATACTGCTTGAAAAAGCCGGTGGGCAGGGAAATGATCCGCATCATCAGTGCGGTCTGCATGCCGCTTGCGATCCTGTTTTCCAGGCCGGCTCTCAGCAGGTTTTTGGCGGCTGTCAAAAGATACACCGAAGCCGCAATACAGATCAGGAATACAGCAATGCCGCGCAGTTGCCGAAAGTCCCCTTCGCGCACAACATATCCCAACAGATCTCCGGTTACGCGGGGCATCATCGTCCCCAGCCGCACCACAACCGCCGCCATCAGCACCATGGTCAGTATATTGCCGGTGGATACCAGAGAGATGCCGTATCTGAAGAGATCCCAGACTCCGATCACCTTCGAGGGTAGCGGCTTGTAAAAGCAATAGGCTTCTTCCCGAAAGAGGCGCTCTGACAGGTCATTGACCCGGCATTTTTTCCCGGTATTTTCGTCCACATAGTAATATTTTCCGCTTTTGACAGGGATCAGTGCCACCGGAATACCGTCTTTTTTCAAAAATGCCAAAATAGGCCCGGTGCTGTCTCTGTTCCATCCCTTTTCCAGACGAATCTGCCGGCGCATCATGCCATAGCGTCGCAGGCAGTAATCGAGCTGATCCTCCAGGCTCTCCAGATTGTCCGCAACAGGTACCGGATCAAGCCGGTAAAATTGCAGAATATCCCTGATCACATGCCTGTTGATCGCCCTTCGGTTCGTAAATCGGATTCTTTTATTTTCTTCCCGGATCACGGATGCGGCATCGGAAAAGGCCTCCCGCAGCATGACCTCCTCGTTTTCCATCCGTTCCCTGATCTGATCTTCCAGAACGTTCATTGGCTACCTCTAGTCATTTTCTACTAATTCCCTGTATTTGCCGCCCATAGCCATCAGCTGATCATGGGTGCCTCTCTCACACACCCTGCCCTGATCCAGCACCAGGATCTGGTCACAATCCCGAATCGTAGAGAGCCTGTGAGCGATGACAATACAGGTAATGCCTCTCTCGGAGATGGCGTGCATGATTCGCTCCTCTGTGGCAGCATCCAATGCACTGGTGGCCTCATCCATGATCAGCACCGTGGGATCCAGGGCAAGGGCTCTTGCAATCTCGATCTGCTGTCGCTGTCCGCCGGAGAGCTGTCCGCCGCCGCTGACGAGCATATGTCTGTAGCCGCCGGGCAGCCGTCTGATCTCGTCATGGATATCCGCATCCCTGGCTGCCATGATCATCTCAAAATCCTGTATGGAGGAATCAAACATCTTGATATTGGCAGCAACGGTATCATCAAAGAGTATGATATCCTGATCCACTACTGCCACAGAGGACGTCATCACCTCATGCAAATAGTGCTCACGAGGCTTGCCGTCAAAAAGGATCTGACCACTCCAGGGCTGATACAGTCCCGATACCAGAGCAGATATCGTGGATTTGCCGCTTCCGGAGGCTCCTACCAGCGCTATCTTGTCGCCGGGTCTGATATGAACGGAAAAATCCTCGATCAGGGCCGGTGCCAGCGTCGAATACCCAAAGGTGACATGCGATAGCTCAATCTCCCCCCTCAGCTTTCTGAACTGCTCTTCCTGCTGCCCTGCTGCCTGCAGTTCCTGATCTCGGAGAGAATGGGCAGAAAGAATAGGATCCTCTTCATAGGCCATCACATCATCGACACGTTCCATCCGGGTACGCATCTCCTGAATAGCCTGTCCTGCCCGTACCATATCCATGGCAGGTGCCGCAAACTGGCTGAGGAACCCCTGAAACATATACAGAGCGCCCACAGTCATATGCCCCTGCATCACTAGCCGCACGCCCAGACAGAGCACTATGCTGTTGGCGATGGTGACCAGCAGGTTGGGCAGCTGTCCGAGGTACTGTTCCATGTAATCACTTTTGACCTTTTGATCATTGACGACAGCCAGAGTGCCTGCCCATTTTTGAAAGAACCCGTTTTCGGCTCCGGCACTTTTGATGGTCTCGATCATCTGAATACCGGTGACGGTGGTTCCCGCCAGCTTGCCTTCATCGCGCATCCTGACTCTGGCAAAACGGATCCGTTTTTGGGAAATGACATAAGAGAGCCTGACATTGAGCACCAGCGCCGTCAGCCCCACGACAGACAACGTCATGCTCTGGCGGAGCATCAGCACGAGGTAAAATGCCATCATGACCGTATTCAGCAAAAGAGGCGCAAACACCGTCAGCAGAGTCTCTGCGATGGAAGCATTCAGATTCAGGCGCATCTGAATATCTCCGGCCAGACGCTGCTGAAAAAACTGCATCGGCAGCCGCAGCACTTTCCACATGTAGCCGGTGGCTCCGGTCAGGGCCATCTTACTGCTGATCCTGTAGGAATAGATGGCTCTCTGCCATCCCACCACCGTCTGGAACAAGGCACAGGCAAACACCGCAATCATCAGATAGGAGACCCATTTCAAATTTACATAGCTCAATACCCTGTCAATATAGATCCTTGCGATCACCGTGTCCACTACCTGCAGCAGATACATCAAAACACTGGTCAGTATAAAAAAAAGAAGTGCCGGCCATGCTCCGGTCAGACGCTGCATGGCAAAGGACAGCATGGAGCGTCTTTTTCCCTCTTTCCTGAAATCCTCCCCGGGTTCAAAGCACAGTACCACCCCCGTAAAGCATTCATCAAATTCCGCAGGCGGGATGCTGACCTCGCCTCTGGCCGGATCGTTGATCTCATAGGTCAGGCCGCCGGTCAGACTGTTTTTGATCCCCTTGAGCACCACAAAATGACTCATATTCCAATGCAGAATACAAGGAAAAACAGCCTTTTGGGCGAGCATTTCCGGCTCCATCCGAAAGGCTCTCGCCTCTAAGCCCATTTTTCGGGCGGCCAGACAGATATTCTTGGCAGATGATCCGTCACGTGATACGCCGCAGGCCACTCTGGACTGTTCCATGGTGATCCATTTGCCGTAATAGGCCAGTATCATTGCCAGAGATGCCGCACCGCATTCCACCGCTTCAAATTGCATAATCATGGGGACTTTTCTGATCCCTTTTCCGAATCCCATACGCATCCTCTAATCGTCGAGCAAAAACCGGATCGCACTGATCCGCTCTGTCACCACTTCTCCCACATACTCCCCATCCATCAGGTCTACAGGGACATAGATCCGGATCCTGCCGTCCTCATCCCTGTCAGCACCGGTGGCGGTATAGGTCTTGTTCATGACCACGACCTCGGTCCCCTCACCGACATCGCTCAGACTGATATCCTGATCAAACTGATTCTCTTTGCTCAGTCTCACAACGCCCTCTCCGTTCCTGACCGTCATCGGCCCGGTCTTGGTGGCACGAATGCTGCCGTTGACCGACCAGTAGATCAGACCGATCAGAAAGCACAGCACAGCCCCCAGGATCAGCCACACCCGCGGTCTTGTGACCCGGACGTATTTGTCAAACTGTTCCGGATTCTGAATCCGATCCATGGCCTTTTTGCGAAACACCTTCTGTGACGGTGTATGGGCTTTCGTTGTTTCTGCCGTTTTTGTTTCTGTCGTTTTTGTTTCTGCCTCTTTTTCTGCCATATTGCCTGCCTCCGCTCTCTGCCTGTCTCCGCTTATCATCGGATGCTGTCCCTGCATAGGTTTTTCATGGATTTATATACCATCTCTTTTGGTCTGCAGCCGCTCCAAAAGCGTCTCAAAATACGCCGGCAGCGGTGCATCCACGATGATGCGCTTGCCGCTTGTCGGATGGATAAAGCCCAGCCGCATGGCATGCAGGCATTGTCCGCAAAAGCCCTCGATGTCTTCCGCTATGCCGGCCTGCTGCAGTTCCCGCTTTACGCGGCTTTTGCGCTCTGCGTCCTTTAATTCCGCCGGTGCTTTGAATCTGCCATAGATCTCATCCCCCAAAAGGGGATGCCCCAGATCTGCCATATGCACCCTGATCTGGTGCGTCCGCCCTGTTTCCAGCCTGCATTCAATATAGGTCAGCTTCTCAAACCGCTGAAGCACCTTATAATGTGTTACAGCCCGCTTCCCTTTTCCAAAGGAGGTAATGGCCATCTTCTTTCTGTTTTTCTCATCCCGTCCGATGGGTTTGTCGATGACGCCCTCATCCTCTTTCACATTGCCCCAAACCAGAGCCCTGTAGCTTCGCTCTATACTGTGCTCTGCCAGCTGCGCCGCCAGAGACTGATGGGCCATATCGTTTTTGCAGATGATGAGAGACCCTGTGGTATCCTTGTCGATCCGATGCACGATCCCGGGACGCAGCACGCCGTTGATGCCGGAAAGCTGTCCCTTGCAATGATACAACACCGCATTTACCACCGTATCTGTCATATGTCCCGGTGCAGGGTGCACCACCATATTCTTCGGCTTGTTGATGACAAGCACATCTTTATCTTCGTATAAAATATCAAGCGGAATATCCTGGGGCAAAACCTCCAGATCCTGAGGCTCGGGAAGCAGTACCCGTATCACGCTGCCCTCTTTTGTCTTAAAGGAAGCCTTCACCGGCTTTTCATCCACCGTAACCGCACCGTCTGCAATGAGCTTTTGCAGAAAGCTGCGGGATTTATCCTCCAAAAGAAGGCTGAGCAGCTTATCGATCCGCTGCTCCTGTATGGTGCTGTCCACATCCAGTAGGATCACCGTGTTATGATCCGCATTGTGATCCGTATCGATTTTCTGATTGGTATCCCGCATCCCGGTCCTCTTTTTTCCGCATCATAGGCCTTACGCCTGCTTTTTTTTCTTCAGATCCAAAAACTGCATATCCTCTTCCTTCCAGATAAACAGAAGGAAGATCACAAGCAAGCCCACGCCTACACTCACACAAATATCCGCCACATTGAAGACGGGGAAATTGATCAGTGAAAAATACAGAAAATCAATAACATAGGACAGCCTGAGTCTGTCAATGAGATTTCCGATGCCTCCTGCAAAGATCATGGACAGGCAGATATGCCATGCCACATACCGCTTTCCGGTGGGCACCTTTGACAGCACAAAGATCACCACGCATGCCATAACAAGGGCGGCGATCACAAAGACGATCTGTGCGTTTTGCAGCATGGAAAAGGCTGCGCCGTGGTTTTCCAGATAATGCAGCTGAAAGACCCCGTCAATGAGGATATAATCCTCTTGGCCTGCCAGGCGATTTACCGCTGCGCTTTTTGTCAGCTGATCCACAGCCACAAGCAAAAGCACCAGTCCTATATCCAGAAGCCAGGCTCCGATTCTCTGTTTTGTTTCCTTTTTGTTCTCCAACGCTTTACTCCTTCAGATCCTCTTCACTGACGAAGATCTCCTTGACTCCGGCCAACATCTCATCCTTTGTCACCGTGCTGTCGATGACAGCCTTACCAATGGCCTTCAGCAAAATGAACTTTACGGTTCCGTGCTCTGCCTTCTTATCGTTCATGGTAAGCTCCACGATCTTCTCGGGATCGATGTCCCGAACGGTGATGGGCAGGTTGAAGGGCACGAACATATCCCGGATCTCATAGTATTCGTCAAAGGACAGCATCTGCCGTTTATAAGAGATAAAGGCTGCGGCCACGCATCCCAGCGCTACGCACTCGCCATGCTTTAAGGAAAAATCCTTAGCCTTCTCAATAGCATGTCCTACAGTATGTCCGAAATTCAGCAGCGCTCTTTCTCCCTGCTCCGTGGGATCCTTTTCCACTACCTTTCTCTTGATGTCACAGCTGTTGTACAGCATAAGCGACATAACCTCCGGCTCCATATCGTCGATCTCATAGAGATTGTTAATGAGCCATCCGTAAAAAGAACCATCCTTGATGAGTCCTGCCTTCAGCACCTCTCCCATGCCGGATGCAAATTCCCGCTTGGAAAGAGATTTCAAAGTGGATACATTGGTATAAACGAGTCTGGGCATTTTAAAGGCACCCACCATGTTTTTATACTGATCGAAATCCACTCCGGTCTTGCCGCCCACGCTGCTATCCACCTGAGCAAGAAGGCTGGTGGGAACCTGTACAAAATCAATGCCTCTTAAGTACGTAGCTGCCACATAGCCTGTGAGATCTCCGACTACGCCGCCGCCAAGGGCAACAAGCAGATCCTTTCTGTCAAACTTGTTCTCAATGAGAAAGCTGTAAACGCTCTTGACTGTATCCAGGTTTTTATTCTCTTCCCCTGCAGGGAACTCAAAGAGCTCCACCTTAGCAAAGGATCCGGAAAGGGCATTTTGTACCTCATCTGCGTAAAGGCCGCGGACGTTGGAATCCGTTACGATGCAAACCTTGCTTTCCTTGGGACAAACCTTCAAAACTTCCTCCGCAAGCCTTCCAAAGTTTTCCTCAAATACGATGTCATAGTCCGGTGCCTGCTTGCAGGCTACAGTCATCCGTTTTTCCTTCAGTTCCGTTATCATGTCATATCCTCTCTCAATATCTCTATACACAGAAAGAGACTTCCTGCAACTCCAGGAAGTCTCTGCTTAATCCTATGAACAATCCTTAATCTACATTGATGCTCGGTACATCAAAACTGCCGGAGATGATATCCTGGAAATCTCCGGAAATATCAACGGAAGCAGGTGTCAGGATAAAAATGCAGTGGGAGATCTTCTGCAGATTTCCCTTGATGGCGTAAGTGGAACCGGATGCGAAATCGATGATTCTCTGTGCCAGATCCATCTCCAGTCCTTCGAGGTTCAATACTACGGTACGTCCTGCAAGCAAAGTGTCTGTAAGAGTTCTTGCATCCTCAACATTTACCGGTTTGATCACGCATACTTCCATTCCATCTTCACCCCTTTTCGTTTGTCTCACTGGTTTTACTTCTTTTCTGCTCTTAAAAGGTCTGATCGGCTGAGCCTTGGGTTCATCCTCTTCGTCATCGTAATCATCTTCCTCGGGCTCAGGTTTGGAAAACAGGGACTTTCTGGGTCTTACTTCCTCTTCCTCGTCTTCCTCATCTTCATATTCGTCATCATATTCGTATTCTTCATCAGAATCTTCATTCCATTTCATCTTGTTGATCACTGAATCCATTATGCTCATTGCTTTTGCCTCTCCTCCTAGTCACTTCACACGCTGACTGTAATCTCTTGCGCCGAAGATCGCCGTCCCGACGCGAACCATGGTTGCCCCCTCTTCAATGGCGACCTCAAAATCACCTGTCATCCCCATCGAGAGAACATTCATAGATACATTATCAATGTTTTTCTGCATTATGTCAACAGATAATTGTCGTAATTTCGCAAAAAATCCCCTGTTTTCCTCTGCATTTTCCACAAAGGGAGCGATGGTCATCAGACCGCAAACCTCTATGCCATCCAGGGCTGCAATGGAAGGAACCTCAGCAAGCACTTCCTCCGGCGTATATCCGAACTTGCTCTCCTCCCCCGCAACGTTGACCTCCAACAGGATCTTCACCGTTCTTTGGTGCTTAACAGCCTCTTTTGAAATCTCCTCTGCCAGCCGCAGGGAATCCACGCTGTGGATCATCTCCACCTTATCGATGATGTATTTTACCTTGTTGCGCTGCAGATGTCCGATCAGATGCCACTGAATATCCTTGGGCAGCACCTCATATTTTTCCACCAGCTCCTGCACCTTGTTCTCCCCGAAGATCCGGCAGCCGTGATCGTACAGCACCTTCAGCTCCTGTGCCGGATGGGTCTTGCTCACCGCGATCAGGGTGCATTGCTGGCCGTAGGGGCTGCGGCTTTGGGCATTGTCTACACGGGTTTTGACTGCGTCGTATTGAGAAATCAGGTAGTTCATCTTTATCTTGTCTCCTTTGTTTTGTTATGAGTGATACGGATCGCTACGTGCTTCGCACTCCCGCGATCCTCACTCATATTATTATGCACATATATGAGTGATACGGATCGCTACGTGCTTCGCACTCCCGCGATCCTACGAAACATTCGGAAATCGCTCGGCTCGCATATGCTCGCCTCACTTTTTTCCTCATGTTTCGCGCCTCGCAAATTCTTCGCCCTCACGCAAGCGAGCTTGCATCGGGCTCAGAACTTACTCGTCTATCACTCATAGAGGAATTGATCGGGTTTTACGCTCTCGGCATCCAGCACGATGTAATCATACTCCGACAGACCATACTGGGTATTGGACTTGACGATGGAGTATTCATCGTTCTGATACAGGATACTGATCATGGTATAATCCGCATAGCCCTTGTTCATGTTATACACACCGTTCACGGTTTCCATGACGCCCACGGTGTAGGAGCCGTCTTCATTTTGCCCCGTAAGGCCGTAGGTATCTGCCCCCTCCGGCAATATGATCCGCTCTCCCGCCGTAAACTCCTCAGAGTCCACGTAATAATATACATCATCACTGTTGTAGATCTTACAATCTCTGAAAACGGTACGCTTCTTTCCTTCCTCGGTATCAAATACCTCCACCAAAAAGCCGCCGTCCTTGGAATTTTTGGAATCCATCTTATAGGCACAGGGGATCAAAAACAGCTTCTTTTCCTGAATGGCACTGTTGGGCACCTTGAGCCCCTCCTCCTGTCCGAGCAGAATCTCCACGGACAGATACCGCTCCTGCGCAAAGGTGATGCAGGAGTTGGTGAAATCCAGCTGTACATAACTGCCGTCCTCGTTCAAAAGCAGGGTCACCTTTGCCCAGGCTTCATAGCGGTTTTTCAAAAATCGCACATTGACGTATTCTTTTTCCTCCAGCTGGGCTGCCCGCTCTAAGTCCATGGGAATCACGATGGACCACTTCTCGGAATCAATGAGCTTATAGGCCTTGTCCGAAGAGGAAACCAGTTCTCCCGAGGTGGGAATGGCCCGCTGCGGCTTTTCCTCAAAAAGAGCCATGGTCACATCCTCCGGCCGAAGATCCTCTAAGCCGTCAGATCCGAATACCACGGTTCCGCTCTTGGGTGCATAGACAAAGTTGGAGCTGTCACCGCCGCTGATCATCTGCAGCTGATCCAGCATATTGTAATTGGACAGCTTCAGTGCATTGGAGGTTACCTGGGAATAGAAAGGATACAGGCTCTCAAACTGAGTTTCGGAAAACTCCTTCTGAAACCGGATGGCCATATCCCGGATCTCGGAAAGGTCTGCATCCGACAAGAGCACATCCTCTGACTGGGACCGGATCATCTCTCCGATCTTACCGGAGCTGTCGATGGAATAGACCAGATCCCCGGCTGCCACGTGCTCACCCTCTCTGGCAAAAAAATTCAGATATCCCGCACCTGTACAGGGATAGCTTTCCTCCTGTCTGATGGCGATACCTTCATAAATGTTGGATACACTCAGGGACCCTCTTACGACCTCATAGCTGACGATATGCTTGGAGCTGAAAAACGCTACCACCTGAATGATCATATAGCCGAGGAGAAATAAGAGGACAACGGTGCCGATATTGAATTTGAGAGAGAATCCCTTTCTCTGAAAATCACCGATATTTGTGATATTGTCTTTTCGTTGTTTTTTTCTGCGTCTGTTACTCAATCTTTTACTCCAAAAACAGCCCCGGAGTTTCCGAGGCTGTCAAAAGGCAATTTCTGTGCCCCTTACAGGGATACGATCACTTTGGACTTTAAGGATTCATCCAGTTCGCCCTCATTGCGTCCTACGCTTAAAATGAAGTCAACCTGGAACTTGTCGCTGATCTGCTCTAACTTTGCGATCTCTGCGGTAATCTCATCCTTCTCCTCCAATTTAGCAAGGTTCAGGAAGTTATCCAGATACATCTGCTGAAGGTCATGGTCCTGGGAAATGATCCCGTAAACGAAACCGGTGAACTCATCGCAGCTTGCGATATCATACTGAGACAGGTCGATGAGTCTGACCTTATTATTCAATTCATACATATGTTTTGCACTTTTATCCAGGTAAACGATATTGCCGGAAGATTCCTGCACCTGTGCGTTCACTTTCTCAAGCAGATGCTTGGTCTTTCCTTTTCCCTTATTCCCAACAATAAGCTGTACCATAATAGTCCTCCTGTGAAAAAAATAATGTAAATCTGTATATCAGTATAGCCTGTTTTGTCAAAAATGACAACCCACTTTACCCGATTTTCCCTAAAAGCCCTACCATTTCCTGATAGAGGATGCCACGCTCGCTGCAGCCTAAGATTACGGCCACATAGGGATTGCCGGAAGAGTCCCTGCTCATGAGCACAAGACAGTTTCTGGCAGCGTTTGTAGTGCCTGTTTTTCCGCCTACTACGGTAATGCCTTCCGGGGGGGTATATTCGCCCTTCAGGAACAGATTTGTCGTAGAGGTTTCGTAGGATTTACCGTTTCCTTCACTGTCATGATACACGGTATCGTAGTGATCCATATGGATGATGGAGGTAAAGGTCTCATACTCCATAGCCGCTGCAAAGATCAGATACATATCATAGGCGGTGACATAGTGGTTATCAGCCGTCAGGCCATGGGGATTGACGAAATTACAACCCGTAGCCCCCAGGCTCTGGGCCTTTTCATTCATCATCGCCGCAAAATCCTCCACCGATCCGCCCACATGCTCTGCGATCATCACAGCTGCGTCGTTGGCTGACTGCATCAAAAGTGCGTGAAGTGCCTGATCCATAGTCATGGTATCTCCCGGCTGCAGTCCGCAGAGGGTTGCTCCGGATTCATTGATCAGAACCTGATCGGAAGCCGTCAGGACCTCATCCAGTCCGCACCGATCCAGCGCTACCAGAGCCGTCATCACCTTCGTCAAAGAAGCCGGCGGCAGCTGAAGGGTTTCATCCTTGGCGTAGATCACCCGCTTGTGGTTCACATCACAAAGGATCCCGCTGGTGGCCTCGGTCAGATCCACCGCATCGGAAGGCAGGGTGGTATCATCCCGGACACAGAGATCCTCGGCAAAGGCCTTTGCCCTGCCCTGTCCCATATCAATGCCGCTGCCCTCAGACAGTGCATAGGCTGATACAGGCGGATCCAGCTGATAAGGCATACTTACCTCCTTGCCGGAGCAGCCGCCAAGTAGAAATATCGCCGATAGGGAAACGGCCAGCGCCCTGCCCCTTTTTCCGGTCAGCTTGCAGATGTTCATTTATACATTTCTCTCCATTCCAGATCTCCCCGCGAAAGCGCTTTGATCAAAAGCTCGGCTGTTGCCAGATTGGTCGCCAGCGGGATATTGTGCATATCACACAGATGTACCACGTTGTTCACATCCGGCTCATGTACCTTGGCGGTCAGCGGGTCTCTCAAAAAGATCACCAGATCGATCTCGTTGTTCTCGATCTGTGCGCCGATCTGCTGCTCTCCTCCCAGGTGCCCTGCCAGCTGCTTGTGCACCGTCAGGTTGGTCACTTCCTCAATGAGTCTTCCCGTGGTGCCTGTGGCATAAAGATCATTTTTACTCAGGATCCCCCGATACGCGATGCAGAAATTCTGCATCAGTTTTTTCTTTGCGTCATGCGCAATCAAAGCAATATTCATCCTACCTTCTCCTTTGTGTCCCCCAATTTGTAGCCGCTTGCATAGGGACTATGCAAACTTTCTCTCCGCCTGCAGTCTGACATTCAGCACGATCCCCATACCGATATACAGACTGAGCAGGGATGTCAGACCATAACTGACGAAGGGCAGCGGAATACCCGTGTTCGGCAGCATCCCCGTTGCAACGGAAATGTTCAAAAAGCTCTGGAACCCCACCAGTGTCGCCATTCCCGATGCGATCAGCATCCCTGCAGTATCCTTGGCCCGCCTGGCAATGGACAGGCATTCCAAGGTGATGAGAAGCAGCAGGCCAATGACCACACTGCATCCTACAAAGCCAAGCTCCTCTCCCACAATGGCAAAGATAAAGTCCGTCTGCGGCTCCGAAATAAAGTTGCCGTTCTTCACCGAACTGATATCCTCATTGTCCAGACCTTTTCCCGTCAGCTGTCCGCTGCCGATGGCCATCTTGGAGTTGTCCTGCTGATACCCCTCAGCGGTGGAATACTCCTCCGGATTGAGCCACGCCAGGATACGGGTCTGCTGATATTCCTTGATGATCTTCTGATTGGGCTGCAACACCAGTGTCAGGAAAATGACCCCCACGGGCACTACCACCACCAGCACGCCCAATATGATCTTATAACTCAGTCCGCTGATGAATAAAAGACTTAAAAATACCAGTACGATCAGGATACTTGTGGAAAGATCCGGTTGATCCACGATCAGGTAAAGAGGCGGAAGCAGCAGTCCGATCATCGTCAGAATTGTCTTCAGGGAGTTGATGCTTTCTTTCTTTTTCATCATATACTGTGCATAGAATAAAATCAATAAAATTTTCGCCACTTCGGAGGGCTGAAACTGGATACCGGCGATCTCCACCCAACGCCTTGCATTGTTGACATCCCGGCCGAAAAACCGCACCAGAAGAAGCAGGGCAATGGTGGCTGCATAGAAGACCCAGTAAAAGCGCAAAAACACGGAATAATCGAACAGGGAAAGCAGCACCAAAAAGAGCATTCCCACCAAAAATCCCATGATCTGCCTGCTGCTGTAGCCCTCCTTCGCACTGCCGATCACAAGGATCCCTACCACGGTAACGGCGATCATATATATGATAAGTTTGAAATCGTAATCTCCGATTCGATAGTTACGAAGCATATCAGTCTCCTGCGTTCTGAACAGCGGAGGTCTCTCTGGCCTTTCCGGTGATCAGATCCTCTTCCTTTTCCACCTTGAAAAAGTATTTGATAATATCTTCCGAAAGCTGTGCGGCATAGTCCGAAGCATACCCGTAGGCAATTCTGCAGGCCATGGCCATCTTCGGAGCCTCATAAGGCGCATAGCAGACAAAGAGGGCGTGGTTGGCTCTTCTCTTGTTCTCCTGGGCCGTTCCGGTCTTTCCGGCTACCGCAAAGGGAATCTCGTTATAGTATTCCTTGTCCTCTACCACTTTTCTCATACCTACGTGAATGGCACTCCAGGTCTCAGGCTTTAACTCTACCTGGTTTCTGACCTCCGGAGTAAACTCCTGAAGGAGATTTCCGTCGGTATCCGTGGTCTTGTCGATGAGACTTAAGTTATAGCAGGTTCCGTTGTTGGCAACGGTGGTCACATACCTGGCAAGTCCGGCCGTGGAGAAGTTGTTGGTACCCTGTCCGATGGCGGAACGAATGGCGTCGTAGTCGGAAAGCTTGGGCGCCGATTCCGGCAGCTCCACGCCGGATTTGTCCGAAAGGCCAAACAGATCCGCATAATGAGCCAGGCGCTCCAGACCCTTTTCACTGTTATAAACACCGTTTTCCAGACTCATACGGTAAGCCGACTCAAAGAAGAAATAGTTACAGGAGTGCTCGATGGCTCCCGTAATAGTCAGCTCTCCGTGGGCACCCGGGGAGATCCAGCACTTTGCCGGAGGGGTAATGGTATCCCATACGCCGTGACAGGTAATGCCCTCTCCCACATTCACCGTGCCTTCCTCTAATACCGCTGCACTGGTGATCATCTTAAAGGTGGATCCCGGTGCGGATAGCTGCTGGGTTGCATAGTTCCACATGGGCTGGGACAGATCGTAGTAGATCTTGTTATAGTATTCCGAATCAATGGAATTGGTCAGTCTGTTGTTGTCATACCCGGGATAGGTAACCAGAGCCAGCACCTCTCCGTTGTTGGGATCCGTGATCACGCAGGATCCGGAACAGGGATCCAAAGCCAGCTGGGCCGGAGTGATCTCCAGACGTTTGATCTTATCCAGCATAAAGGCGTAAGGGGTCTTTTCCCCGGAGATCAGAGCAGCCCGCTCTTCATCCGTGGCGTTGACAATATTCTGCTCCATCAAAAGGTTGCATACATCCATGGGACTGATCTCGTCATCCAGTAGCATGTACTTATAAAGCCTTTTGTTAAAGTACTCGTTTTGGGTCAGCATCTCGCAGATCATATCCACAAGCTTGCCATAGACCTCCTCGGAATCGGAGTATTTGGCGTCCAGCTCCAGCCTGGTCACATCCAGCCAGCCCTTGGAGATCAGGTGATTTAAGTAGGTCTTTAAGGAGATCTGCTCATCCTTTTTCCAGGCGATATAGATCTCGTCATCCTCGGAGATTTCGTCTGTCAGAATGAGGTTGTCCTTCTCCAGCATATCCACTATAGCCAGCTGATAGACCTGATACTCCAGATCCAGCTCGTTATAGGGGGTATCCAGGGTAAGCATCTCTTCCCGGAGCCTTTCAATGGTCCGCTCCTGCTTTTGATGGAAGATGGAAAAGACCGCTCTCTCCGTCTCCTTTGCCCCTTCATGGGTAAAGTGGGACAGGTCAAATACCCCGTTTTGGAACAGGGCAAAATACACATCATAAATAGGGATCAGGATGTGGGAGGAGGATTCATTTTCTCCCAGCACAAACTCCTTCTCCGGGGTCAGTTTGGATACGATGATACCTGCGATCTTCTGCTCCAGCAGGTTATACACTGCCTTCTGCAGCTTTTTGTCGATGGTAAGATACACATCATTTCCCGTCACAGGCTCCGTTCGCTGGGAGGTTTCAATCACCTTACCCAGGTTATCCACGTAAATGACCTCTTTTCCCTTCTTCCCCTGAAGGGTGGTTTCCATATACTGTTCGATCCCTGCCTTACCTACAAGGTCCGTCAGGGAATAGTTCTCATTTTCATCGGAGAGCTGATCATACTCCTCTGTAGAGATCTTTCCGATATAGCCGATGAGATGGGAAAAATACACGCTGTCCACGTATTTGCGGATGGTATCCTCCTCCACCGTCACGCCCTCCAGCCTGTCGGAATTTTCCATAACCATAGCCACCGTCCGGTCGGAAACATCCGTGGCAACGGTGGTGGCAATATACTTCTGGAAGGAATTCAAACTCATGGCATAACGGATGGTTACGATCTTCAGCAGCTTTTCCTTGGTATAACCGCTTCCCACGATAAAGCTGGATTTTCGATCCTCCGGATCCATGTACTCGCCGATACCGAACTTTTTGCTGCCCGCCAGATACTCAATGACCTGGGCTGCAGTGGCTGTTTTCTGGGTATATTCCAGATCCTCGATCCTCTGCTTTCCATAGACGTCCGCCAGAAAGCGCTGGAGCCTGGTACCCTCTTCCGTAAAGGCAAATTCGTTATTACCATCTACGATGATGGAAAAATCGCCGACGATCTTGTCACCGCCCTCTTCGATCAGATCGATGAGCTCGGAAATGGTGGCATTGAGCTTTGCATTTTTCCCTCTTCCGGATTCATAGACATCCTCGATCATCACGGAATAGGCCAGCTCATTGTAGGCCAAAAGCTCGCCGTTTCTGTCATAGATCTTCCCTCTGGTACAATCCAGAGGCCGTTCCTTTCGGATGATGAGGCGGAAATTGTTCAGATACTCTTCGCCCTTGACGATCTGCAGATCGAAGAGGCGATAGATCATAAGTCCGGAAAGAGTCACAAAGATCAGGATCAGTACAAAGATCCTGCTTGTAATGAAACCGATGATCTCATCCCGTATGGTCTTCAGCATACTGCTTCCTTTCTCTTAAAGTGATAATGCACTCTGTTGTGAATCCAGCTTCAGGGTCACGGTTCTGATGGGAGGATAAACCAGCATGGTCAGAAGCACTGTATAAACCACCTCCGGCAGGATCACGTACATCATATAATGGGGAAAATCGAATCTGCCACGCAGCAAAAACTGCAATACGTAGATCACGATCCCGTACAAAAAGTCACTGACCATTATAAGGATCAGCGGCAACTTGATATCTTCCTTGTAAAAAATCTGCTTAAAGGCACCGTTCATGTATCCGATGTACATGAAGATCAAGGCGTGAAAGCCGATGATATCGCCGTAAAACAGGTCCCATAAAAGCCCTGCAAAAAAGCCTGTCAACAAACCGCAGCTGGAGCCGCACATAAATCCGAAAGCCGCAACCAGAATGATCAAAAGGTTGGGGGATACGGATCCGAAGGCGATCCATTTTCCTATGGTGGTCTGCAGGATAAAGGCCACGAGCATGATCAGAAAGATAAAGAGATTTCGTTTCATTGATCCTCCCCCTGCATCTCCGCACCGTTCTTTCTGGTGGTAACCACCAGCACCTGCTGCAAATGGGAAAAATCCACCGCCGGGGTCATGTAACCGGAATTGGTCAGATGGTTGGCGTCGGGATTGATCTCCGTGACATAGCCGATGAGGATTCCCGGCAGATACTTGGTACTGATATAGGAGGTTACCAGCTTATCTCCCTCCTTCACTGTGCCTTCCTCCGCAACCAGCTTGGAAAAGGTGATCATACCGCTCTTCATGGTCTCCAGGTTACCTTCCACGATACAGTTATCCTCGGTGGAAAGCACCATGGCGCTGACAGAGGAGGAATCGTTGATGATGGAAAGCACCTTGGCCCAGTCATCTCCCACTTCAATGATACGTCCTACCAGACCGGAGCCTGCCATAACGTTCATATCCACCTCAAGACCATCCTTTTGCCCCTTATCGATGACAAAGGAAGAAAACCAGTTTCCCGGATCCTTGGAGATTACGTGGGCACCGATCTTTTCATAGTTCTCATACTGCTCATCCAGCTGATAGAGCTCTCTTAAGTGGCTCAGCTCGTACTTATCCTGCTGCAGATTGTTATTTTCAATCTCCAGTCGGTCCAGCTGCTCTCGGAGCTTGTCGTTTTCTTCCATGACGTCCTTGATATTTACCACTTCTTCTTTTCTGCGGCTCAGGGATTCGCCGATGCGGCTGACACCTGTCTGGAACGGAATAATAACGCCGCCTGCCAGGTTCGACAGGGGCGTTGCCAAAAAGTCCGTAAAGAAGGTGACACCCATTAAAACGATGCAAAATACGGTGAGACCCAATAACAGATATTTACTTGGGATCGTAACACTTCTGCGTTTTCTTCTCATAGATTAAATCGTTGCTCCTCCGGGAAGATACGCTACCGATTTGTAGTTATCATCCGTAATGATCCTCTGCAGGCCCAGGGCTACACTTTCCATGGGATGCTCAGCCACATTTACCCGAAGTCCCGTGCCGTTGCTGATGAGCTGGGACAGAAAGGCTACCTGGCAGGCACCGCCTGTTAAAAACAGGCCTTGTCTGTAAATGTCCGCTGCCAGTTCCGGCGGCGTTCTCTCCAGGATCAGTTTGATATTGTCAATGATGGTTCTGAAATGCTCTTTTAAGCAGTCATCCACAAGATCCGTGGGGATCTCACGTTCTACGGGAAGGCCGGAGACGATGTCCCTGCCGTAAACCACTGCAGGCAGATCCTCTTCCTCCAAGCTGGATAACTGGTTTTTCACCTTTTCGGAGGTCTTTCCGCCGATGATGAGGGAGTATTCCTTGCGGATGGCCGCACGGATGGAATCGTCGAATTTCAAACCGCCCACCTTAATAAGACGGCTCACTACGATACCGCCCAAAGACAGAATGGAGATCTCCGTGGTGTCATATCCCACATCCACTACCAATACGCCCTGGGAGTTCTTTACGTCGATATCCAGTCCCAGACCGTCGGCAATGGCCTTTTCCACTACCATAACGGATTTGGCTTTTACATTTGCGTTCTTTACCAGATCGTAAAAGGCTCTTTTCTCCACGTCCGTCACATCTGTAGGCACGGCGATGTAGTAATCCGCTGCACGGATGTTACCGCCGCAGATCTCCTCCATAAAGCAGTGGATCAGCGTCTGCATGTTGTTGATGTCCGCGATGACGCCGTTGCAAAGAGGATAGGAAATGTGGATGTTGCCCGGGGCCTTTTCATACATATCAAAGGCATCATCTCCGTAGGCAAACAAATTCCCCTTGCCCTCAATGGCGATCATATTTTTCTGACAAAAAACGCCGTTTTCCGCGTTTGAACTGATCTTTATATTGCTGGTTCCCAAATCGATTCCGAATGCTAATGACGACATTGCAGATCTCCTCTCTCCTGAAAGCTGAAATAGGTTCCATCCCCGATGATGATATGGTCCAAAAACTGTACCTCCATAAGCTTAGCCGCTTCTCGGAGTCTTTTTGTAACCATGATATCTTCTTCTGAAGGATCCGGCTTGCCGCTGGGATGGTTGTGCAGCAAAATGATCCCCGATGCATTCCATAAAAGTGCCTGCCGCATGATCTCACGGCTGGAAACAAGGGACATGTTCAGAGTCCCCATTGACAGCACCTGATCCCTGATGCGCTGGTCGGCGCTGTTTAAAAACACCACGATGCACTGCTCTGTCTCCAGATGGCGCATCCGCTCCATATAGGCCTCTGCCACCAGCCTTGGTGACGATAGCGTAATGTCTTTTTTGAACCTGGCAAGGGCCATGCGTCTGGACAGCTCCGCAATGGACAAAAGCTTCACCGCCTTAACTTCACCGATGCCCTCAAGGCTTTCTAAATCCTTTACGGTGAGATGGTTAAGACCTAAAATTCCCGCATCCTCTCCGCAAAGCTCCAGCACCTGGCAAGCCAGGGTGACGGCGTCCTTTCCCTTTGCTCCCGTTCTGAGAATAATAGCCAAAAGCTCCTCATCTGTCAAAGCTTCCGGGCCGTAGTCCAAAAACTTTTCATAGGGGAGAATCTGTATCCTTCTGTTTTGATAATTTTGAAACATATCCGGTCCCAAGTACCTGACCGAAAGCCGGGTTTCTCTGCCAAGAACCCCCGTATCCCGCAAAGAGCGCAAAGTCGCGCACATTAAGAGATTATAGCACAGGGCTTTTAAAAAGTCATTACATATCCTGCATTTTTCATTTCCTGCAGGGACCGGAGCATACCGTATTTGGCGTGGGGGAAGGTAAGTCCTCCCTGGAAATAGACCGCGTAAGGCTCCTTCATGGGACCGTCTGCCGAAAGCTCGATGGAGGAACCGGAAACAAAGGCTCCCGCTGCCATGATCACCTTGGCATCATATCCCGGCATATCCCAGGGCTCCGGCGTTACAAAGCCATCCACAGGGGCCGCTGCCTGAATGCCCCTGCAAAAGGCCTCCAATGCTCCGGGCTCCTTAAGCTTTACTGCCTGGATAATATCGTACCGCTCTGCATCTGCCTTGGGGATCACCTCGTAGCCCAGCTTCTCATACAAAGCCGCTGCAAAGATGGCTCCCTTCAGGGCGCTTGCAGTTACTGTAGGTGCCAGAAACAATCCCTGGAAAAAGCTGGGAAGGACTCCCAGGGACGCTCCTACTTCCTTTCCCAGTCCCGGAGACGTCAGCCTCACTGCTGCGTTTTCGATACACTCCTTCTTCCCTGCCAGATAGCCGCCGATGGGGGCCAGTCCGCCGCCGGGGTTTTTGATAAGGGATCCTACCACCAGATCTGCTCCCACCTGGCTGGGCTCTATACGCTGGACAAACTCGCCGTAGCAGTTATCCACCATGCAGATCACATCGCTCTTGATGCCTTTGATAAAGGAGATCAGTTCCCCGATCCGCTCCACGGAAAGGGTCTCTCTGGTCTCATAGCCCTTGGATCTCTGGATGGTTACCATCCTAGTCTTATCATTGATGGCTGCCCGGATCCCCTCAAAGTCAAAGGAACCGTCGGGAAGAAAATCCACCTGTCTGTAGGTAATACCGTACTCTGCAAGAGACCCTCTTCCGGGTCTGATGCCGATGACCTCTTCCAGGGTATCGTAGGGCTTTCCCACAGGAGATAAAAGCTCATCTCCGGGCCGCAGGTTACTCATAAGTGCAAGGGCAAGGGCGTGGGTTCCGCAGGTGATCTGGGGACGCACCAGGGCATCCTCCGTCTGAAAGATCTCTGCATATACCGCTTCCAGGGTATCCCTGCCGATGTCGTTGTAGCCGTAGCCCGTAGTGCCAAGCAGGCAGGCCTCGGATACTCTGGCCTTTTGCATGGCGGAAAGCACCTTTAACTGATTAAACTCTGCTGTCTCGTCAATGGCCTTCCATCTTTCCTTCAATCCCTCCAGGGTCTTCTCCCCGAAGGATAGGACATCCTCATCGATGCCCAGGTTTGCGTATAATTCATGAATGCTTGTTGTCACTGTTTCTGTCTCTTTCTGTATCTTTTTTGTTCTCTGTCTTTGTATCTGTTCGATCTTTTTTCGGTATTGCTTTGCAAAACCCTTATCCTGTGCTCCCGGTCAGGCTTCCGGGATCCCCTGCCCGGAGAGGATCTCCAGCATCCTGTCCAGGATCTCATCATTGTCGTAGTGAAACTCCGATTTTTCCAGCCAGATGGTTTCCGGACGGGGTCTGAACCAGGTAAGCTGTCTTTTGGCAAAGTGTCTGGTATTTCTCTTAATGAGCCGCACTGCTTCCGCCAGATCCGTATCCCCCGAAAGATAATCGTAGATCTCCCTATAGCCCAGTCCCTGCATGGAGGTATCCGTGCGCTTCACTCCCTTTTGCATAAGGGCTTTTACCTCTTCCACCAGCCCTTCCTCCATCATTTGATCTACCCGCTTATCAATGGCGGCGTAGAGCTTGGAGCGCTCGTCCGTTAAAACGAAGCAGGCAAAATTGTAAGGAGAAGGCTTTTCCTTCTGTTTGGCGTTGTGGACCGAGATCTTTTCTCCCGTCAGTTCATAAAACTCCAAAGCCCGGATCACCCGCTTGACGTTACCGGAGGGAATGGCCTCTGCGCTTTCGGGATCGATCCTTCGAAGCCTTTCATGCATGGCCTCAGCTCCAAGGCTTAAGGCCTCTTTTTCCAGACGAAGACGTACCTTGTTATCCTGGGCCTGGTCGTTAAAATCAATATCATACAAAATAGCCTGAATATAAAAGCCCGTGCCTCCCACTAAAATGGGAATGTGTCCCCGCTCTCTGATGCCCTCCATGGCTGAAAGGGCCATAGCCTGAAACCTGGTTACATCAAAGGGCTCCGTAGGCTCTATGACATCCACCAGATGGTGCACCACCCCGTCCATTTCCTCGGGGCGGATCTTGGCAGATCCGATGTCCATATCCTTATAGACCTGCATGGAATCGGCGCTGATGATCTCTCCGCCGATGCGCTGTGCCAGCCGGATGGACAGGCTGGTTTTTCCCACCGCCGTAGGACCCGTCAGGATCACCAAAGGCGGTTTGTATTCGCTGTTTTGTTGCATACAGGGATCAGATCCTTTCTGTTTTTATCTGTGAAATTTCTTCTCCATCTCCTGCTTGGATACGGAGATCATGGTAGGTCTTCCGTGAGGACAGTGATAGGGATTCTCACAGGCAAACATATCCGTAAACAAGGCTCTTGCTTCCTCTAAGGACAGTCTGCTGTTTCCCTTCACCGCCGCCTTGCAGGACATACTGGCAATCTTAAAGAGGATGGCATCCGCATCCCGGCTGCTGCCTCCTTCCACTATGGCATCCAGGGCGGATAAAAACAGTTCCTTTTCGCTGCTGCCGTAAAGATCCATGGGTACGCTGCGAAGGGCGTAGGAATCCTCTCCGAAATGCTCTGCCTCAAACCCAAGGGCGGCAAACCGTTCCTGGTTTTCTTCAAAGACCTGGGCTTCCTTGGGCATAAGCTTTAAAACAATGGGGGGATCCAAAGGCTGGGAATAAACTTCCTTTTCCCGATAGTGCTTCATAAGCCGCTCATACATCACCTTTTCATGGGCTGCATGCTGATCCACGTAGTAAAGCTTATCTCCCATGGTTAAAAGCCAGTAGGTATCAAAAACCTGTCCCAGGATGGTGAAGTTTTCAATCTGCTGTCCCCGGATCTCCTCTTCTTCAAAGAGTTCCATCTGCCGAGGCTTTTCCACGATCACCAGATCCTTTTGCTTGATGATGGGCTTTGGCTCCGGCTTCTGTACTTTGGGCTGAGGCGTTCCCAGGATCCTGTGCTCTGCTCCCGCATCGGGTGCCAGCTTCCTGGGAGTAAACTCCCCTAATACCACGCCCTCTTTTTCGCTGAACAGATCGATCTCCTCCACCTGTTCTTCCTGTGTTTTCTCCTTTTGGGGTATGGGTTTCTCCGGCTCCTTGGGCGCCGTAGTTACAGGGGCGCCGTAGCTGCTCTTTTCCGCCACCCGGCTGGTTTCAAAGGGCTGAGGGATCTGTCTGGTCAGTTGCTTTTCCTCTTCCCGTTTTACTGCCGCCTCCTCCTTTTTGGGCTTCTCTTTTTCCTGCTGCAAAGAAGGCTGGATCAGGGACTGTCCCGTCAGGGTCTTTGCAATGGTTTCCGTTAGCAGCTTTAAAAGCTCACCCGGCTCCGAGATCCGTACATCCAGCTTGGTGGGATGAACGTTTACATCCAAACGGGCAGGGTCGATGGCAAAATACAGTACCACAAATGGATACTTATGCTGCATCAACAGGGTGCGGTAGCCCTCCTCAATTGCCGAGGAAAGCAGGGCACTTTTGATGTATCTTCCGTTGATGAATAAGGTTTCAAAGGATCTGTTGGCTCTTGCCAAAATGGGGCGTCCCAAAAAGCCCCGGATCACTACCCCCTCCATGGTGGCTTCGTAGGGAAGCAAATGGGAGGTGACCTCTTTTCCCCAGATCCTGTAAATGATCTCCTTGATCTCTCCGTTGCCGGAGGTGTAGAACTTGGTCTGCCCGTTCATGACAAACTGAAAGGCCACCTTCGGAGCCGCCAGTGCCAGATGCTGCATATACTCACTGATGTAGCTGCCCTCCGTGGCCGCCGTCTTTAAAAACTTCTTTCTGGCCGGGGTGTTGTAAAACAGATCCCGGATCACCAATGTGGTTCCTGTGGGAGCGCCGATCTCCTCCGGCTCTTTTGCCTTTCCGCCTTCCACAACGAGCCTTGCCCCTGTCAGATCAGCTTCCGTTTTAGTTATAAGTTCCACCTTGGAAACCGCACAGATGGAGGACAATGCCTCACCCCTGAATCCCAATGTATGAATGGCGTTTAGATCCTCCGCCACCTCGATCTTACTGGTGGCGTGGCGCATAAAGGCCTTCCCCAGCTCACTTTTCTCGATGCCGCTGCCGTCGTCGGTAACGCGGATCATGGAAATGCCGCCCTCCTTGATCTCCACCGTTACATGACTTGCTCCGGCGTCGATGGCATTTTCCACCAGCTCCTTCACCACGGAGACGGGGCGTTCCACCACCTCGCCTGCGGCAATCTTATCGATGGTCGCAGAGTCCAGAATATGTATCTCGGCCATAACTTTTCCTTTCTGTTTTCCCTTAGCCTCCAACTACTGTGGTAACGTCGTTGAAGGTTTCCTCATATCTTGCATAGACCACGGAAAGCTTCTCCCTGGGTGCGCGGATGGCGCTGCCGTCCTTGGTGCGTACCTCTATTGCCACATCCGCATGACAGATGGAAACTTCCGTATCCTCCGATTTTCCGCCGAACATATAAACCTCCTGTCCCGCGGTTTTGCCCTGCATGGAAGCTTCCTCAATGCTGAAGGTAGTTTTACCGTTCATGGCTCCCAGCATGCAACCCAGGTTGGCGTTCATGGTACCGGAAAGGCTCATCTCCGTTGCGGTGATGCCTGCCCTTTGACCTGTTACCGTACCAATACCCGTGATGGTCTTTCCTTCGGCCTTTGTCATGATCTTGCAAACATCCAGCCGGATATCCGCACTGCCCCCATAGCTTCCGATGCCCACACCGGAAATGGCTCCCATTTCCGTCTCCAGCTCGCAGTTGCTGATGGCCAGCTCACAGTCAGCATCCATAGCCCCTACACCAACTACCTTTTCTCCGTTGGTAATGATCCGATACTTCCCGTGTTTCATGGAAAGATTGC
>JAEEGL014065232.1_pt1 | contig 36656 bp, 9 predicted proteins | sample 9134231 | NCBI WGS metagenome assembly JAEEGL01 (sample SAMN16246548, study PRJNA631951) | gut metagenome | biome: gut microbiome; feature: rumen; material: fiber-attached | host: Bos | place: Iran: Karaj | collected 2018-10 | reverse complement strand
TTCGGAAATTCTCCAACCGGCGGAGACAGAGGGGAAGAACGCCCACTGCTGGCTCGGCGGGAATTTGGAGGAACCGTCATAGCGGCCGTTGAACTCGAGGAGATAGCGGTCCTTGACCAACCAAGTTTTTTACTTTGAATGGTATGACCATATTCATGTTTTAAAGTATTATTATATCCATAAATATATCTAGCATTAACTAAGATTATAGTACCTAAACTTATACCACCAGGAAAACCTTTAACAAAATAATAAGTAATATCTTTTAATTTATCAGTTGTTTCTATATCTTTTTTATAGATTAATAAAAGAAATTTACCAACTAATATTTGTGGTAATTGCCACAGTGTTAATAAAAAGTGTTTCATATTAATCAAATCTTGGAGTTTGTCTAGCTATTTTCTTGTCTTTCTTAAATTTGTTTCCAATATTCTTTGCAACTTTGATATTCCAATTAGAATCATTTATTCTATAATAATGATTATTTTTAGCAATATTGTTAAATCTTTGATAAATACGATAAATAGGAATATTTCGTTTTAATAAAACAGCATATTTATTTTGACCTTTATACAAACCGGATTTATATGTAGGAGTAAAGTCAGGATTAATTAAGGATTCAAATATATATTCCCAAGCTTTATATAAATCTAAAGGAGTGCTCATACCAGCAACAGGATTTTTCCATTGAGTAGAAAATTCACTAAATGCTCCACCTGGAATAAAATCATACATTATAGATTCAGTAAGCATTTTGTCAAAAATAAAAATACCAGTATTTACAAATTTACTATTTTTTAAATCATCATCATCACTTAATCCATAAATTAACATTAAAGCTACAAGAGATGTAGTAATACCAAATAAAGTACCTAAATTTCTTCTAACATTAGCTTGTTGATATTCTGGTAATAATTGATAATTAATGCTAATATCAACTATATTATTTATAAAGAATCTAAAAGCACTTCCAATTGATTCAACAGCAGTTTCTTGAGAATCTTCATCTACATCTGAATCAAATATATCATTAATATTAACTCCAGCTCTATAATCCATAGAAAGTAAATCAATTAAACTTTGGCGCATACCATATTCAAAAGTACCACGAGATTCATTAAAATAACCTTTTCTACGCCAATGTTTCATAATACCAGGATAAATATGTTTTTTATACTGCATAAGTAAACTACCCCACCAAGTTTTTTCTATTTGTGCAGCACCCATTTTATCATAAACACCATGAATCTTTTTATTAACAAATATCGCTTTATTTTTTAATTCAGCAAGTTCATTATTAGTAATTAAAGCGTTTTGTTTTAATCTTTCGTATCCATTTACTCTATCAAATTCCATTTGAGAACGAACAGTAGGAAGTTTATTAAAATCATTTTTAGTAATTCGTTTAAGTTCTTTTCTCTCAGAAATATAATCTTTAGCAAGTTGTTTTCTATCAGAAGGATCAATGAAATTACTTCTTATAAAATCTGAAACTATATCTTTTTGAAGAGTTTCGTATTTATAAGCTTTTTCTTTATTATATTTTATAGCTTCAGTATATTGATTAAAAGCATTTAAATATTTATTCCATTTAGAATTTAAAATATTAGCAAACGAATGTTCTTCTATATTTCTAATATAATCTTGATAAGTACCTATTTTCTTTTTGCCTTTATAATCTGTATAAACTCTCATAGAATTAATCATAGCAAGAAGAACACTATTTTGCATAAAATGTTCACCTCCACCCATGAACATATAAAGTAAATCATTTCCTTTCTCAGCAATTTCACTAACATCATAATCTTCATTTCCTTTAGGAGCTTGAACTTTTTGATCTATTTCAACAGCATTAAACCATTGGAATATAGCAGCTGTTTCTTCTACTGGCTTATCATTGAAAAATGTATTTATATAACCAAGAATATGTCTGCTATATTCTCTCATAGCATTAGTTAAATCTCTAGTAGTAAAATAATCTTTTCCAGCTGCTTCCATAGCCATATTTATTAAACCAGTATTAATATTAGTAAAACCACCACGAACATTTAATGCCATAAATTTTGCTGTAGTAAATGCTTGTAAAGCTCTAGCAGTTCTACCTAAAGTATTTGGACGTTTATATTCATCAAATAAATATCTTCTAGCCCAATTTTCAAATATTTTAGCAGTTCTTTCTTGAGGAGTAGTATTATATGAATTTAAATCATCTAAAGATAATCTATTATTTTTAACTATATTACCAAATATATTAAATCTATTAGAAATTGAATAAGCTTCACGAGTTCGTAAATCATCAAGGGTTAAATAAATTAAATCTTTCATTTCGTTCTTAGCTTTATATTCAGTTCCTTGAAGAATTACTTGACCAAATACTCTTTTCCAATCTCTATTAAGATAAGCGTTATCTAATGCAAGATTATCTTTATTTATTTGTTCATTTTCTTTACGAACTTTTTGTAATTCAGTATTAAATTCTGCATCACTTGTAAACTCTAGTCTTTTTGGAAGTTCTTTAAGTTTCTTATAACCAGCAACTTTTAATATATCATACATTGTAAATTTAGGAATAAAATCGTGAGCATAATCTATTTTATCATGCCAACCTTTATCATTATATGCAGTACCTTGTAAACCAAATACAGCAGCAATTTGTTTTGCATACCATTTAGCATCAGTTTTACTCTTATATAAACGAGGAGCAAAACCTTTCTTTAAGAAATTTCTATCAGAATGACTTAAAGCAAAATCAGACATTACATTACGAAGTTTATTTAAAACTTCTAATTCATCAGAATTTAAATTGTTGTATGCAGAATTTGTATATTTCGGAGTAGGTCTAAAATTATCTTCTCCTTGAACAAACTTATCATTTTTATGTTCATCTTTTACTTCTTGTTCAGTATTTTCCCAAGTTGGAATGTAAGAATATTCATCAGCTAAAGGTGAACCTGCAACAGGCACCATATTTGTCCATATTCTTATAGGTTCCCAAGTATGTTTATAAGGATTATAAACATGATTTGCTTCAAACCATTCATCATATGTACCATCATTTTGAGCCTTTTGTGCAGCAATATTATAATACTCTGTTGTTACATATTCAATATTATTATCTAAGAAATTTCTTGCATTAGTTTTCTTAGAATCTATGTATTTAACAACATTTGGATCATAAATTGTATTACCAGATTCATCCTTCTTAGTTAGTAATTGAATATATCCATAGATAAATCTATTTCCTATATATTTTCCTTTTTTATCTTTTCTTATATTTCCTTTTTTATCAAAATCAAAGAATATTTGTTCAAGGTATCTTTGTTTCATACCTTTTGTATTTTTTATTGTAGTAGTATTTCTTCTAGCAGCAGCATTATTTATAGCATAGTAATAAGGTTTTTTATCATCTTTTTCAGAATTTTCTTCTATATTTCTTGTACTTCCTGTACTTAATCTACGAAGTTCAGTAAAATATGAAGCTAATTCTTTTAATTCATCTTCACTTAATTTTTCAGAAAGAAGATTAGCATCTAAATGACCTAATTTATCAAAACCTTTTTGAAGAAGAGGATTAATTTTACTATAAAGTTTCCATTTAGCTTTTCTAACTTCAGCAGTTTTTTCATCATCATCTAAGAAAAACTCTTGATAAAATTTATCAGTTAAAACTGGCATTTTTGGAACTTCTTTCATAAGTGAATTATCACTTTCTACAGATTCTATATGTTCGTTATATGCTCCAGATTTAACATTTCCTTCTTCATCTAATTCAAATTGATGATATTTTTTATCAGTTAGATCTCTTATTTCTTTACAATCTTCTAATGAATACAGAGTTCCTATTATTACACCACGAGCATCATATCTTTCTTCTCTATCAAATTTATTTATAATTCTGACTATAGCAGGTTTTCTTGTATCATCTGTAGTTTTTAATGCACTAAAAGCTTTGTTTATCTCTTTCCAACCTTTAACTGAAAATGAAAATTGTCCATTATATTTAATCCAATTATAAGCATCTCTATATTCTATAAATTCTTCTTTTAATTCATCAGAAGTTTTTAATGGATATTGGTTTTCATAATCTTTTAATATTTTATTATTTTTATCAAATTCATCAGTAAAACCTTCTCTTTCAAATCTATCAAAATATTCTTCATTGAGATTTCGTTTTTCAGTTAAAAATGTATGTATATTTTCAAGTTTTCTAAGATATTCAGGTGATTTATCTGTACCATCAGAATTATAAGGACTTAACAAAGCATCTAATTGATTTTTTAATTCTCTTTTTCTTTGTTTTTCAAAATCATTTAAATCTTCATATTTACCATAATCATTTCTTAATTTTGTAGAAAGCTCAAGATATTTTAAATATAAATCTCCAGCTTTATTTAAAACATCTTCTTTTATTTTTATTAATTTATCATAGTAATCTTTATTTACTATTTGTTCAGTATTCTCAGCAAGCCATTTATCTCGTTTTAATAATGCTTGTTGATATTCCATACTATAAGTACCTTTATCTCTCAAAGCATCATTTAATTCTTGTTTTATTTGTAAATAATCATCTATCCATTCATCAGTATATGGACGCAAGAATTTTCCTTCTTTATCTATAACTTTATCTAATATTTCTTGCATTCTATCTTTACCTATTCTATTCTCTATATCATTCCACCATTTATTAAAATCACGGAAATTATCTTGAGCATCAAAATGAGCTTTGTTTAAAGCTTCATTTGCAAGTTTTACAACAACTTGAACTTGCTTATTATTTACATGTACTATATCTGCAAAAGTAGAATCGAACCAATCAGTATCACCAAAAGCATCAGTTAAATTAATATATCCTCTTTCAACTAAAGGATTGCTTGAATAATTTTGAGCCAAATATCTATTATAAAGTAAATCCATAGCAGTTTGAACCATTGTATTATTTACAACAGAATTTATAGAATGTTTTATACTTTCAATAGAATTTTTGGTTGTTAAATCTTCACCTTCTATAACATCAAGATTTAATATTGGTCCAATTGTACTTCCAAAAGACCTAGCCTTAATTAATAAACTATATAATTCAGCAGCTTTTTCTGGGAAATTAGCTAATTGATCATATAATTCACTATCATTTACAGAATAAATATTACCACCAATTTCAAAATTACTTAACTTTTCTAGTATTTCATCAGAAAAATCTTTATAATATTTTGCAGCAACTTCATAAATATTTTTTGAATATTGATGAACAAGAGCTGAAGTAGTTGTAACAACTCCTTTACGGGCTAATAACGATATAGCTTTTTTAGCTCTATCATTACCTTTATAAACAGCTTCATTTTGTAAATCTTTAGCTATCATATTAGCTATTTCATCTACAGAATTGTATGAAGTTGTAAGTGGAGTATTCCCTATAGAGGAATTTACACTAAATATCGAGCTAGCAAGTTCTTCATTATTATTTTCAAATTCAGTTATAGAATCACTTAATTCTTTATTAACAGAGTAATTATGAAGTATTCTTACAACAAATACATTACTTAAAGAACCATCAGGATTAAAATTCAAACCATATCTTGGATTATATTCTGAATAAACAGATTCTACATATTTACTGAATTTAGGTTGTAATTTAGGAGCACCTTCTAATTTATGATCAAATTTATATCTTCTACTTAAAGCTCGTGTATCATATCTAGTTATACTAACAGCAACAGGATGTTCATCTATATCTATTTTTTGAACAGAGGTATTATTTTGTAAATCTAGCAATTTATTAACAACTGGAGTATTCATTTGGAATAATCCAAATTCTTTATCTATATTTTCTTTTTTAGCATTATTGTACCAATGTGTTATTTTATCTATAATTGTTTCTGCTTGAGCTTGTAAAAGTTTATTACTTTCATCATGAGATATTGTTTCTAATGTGTCTATATCATTACTAGCAAGTGGAACACTTCTTGTATATTTTGGAAGTCTGTATTCTTTACTACCTTCAAACATTCCATCAACACCATGTTCTCTAATATAATCATAAAAATCTATATTAAAATGAACATTGTTATTATTGTTTAAAGATACAGAACGATATTCATTTTTGTCCAGTTTATTTAAAGGAACAAAATCAAAAGATATTATATTATTTTCAGCATCTAAATTACTATAGATTTTATATAAAACTGTTCTCTTTTTTCCAGTAATATCTTTTTCTACTATTTGTTTATATCTTATAGGAATATTTTCAGATTCAGTATTTAAAAATAATTTATTTATTAATTTTTTGTTTTCTTCAGTAATATCTAATCGTCTTAATCCACTATCTAATTTTGATTTTCCATTAGTTAAGTAAATTTTACTATTTTCCCAAAGTTCTTCCTCACTTATTTCATTTTGCTCGTTTTTGTTAGTAGATTTATCTTGAATTTGAACTTTAGAAATTATTTCAGAATTTGATCTTATAAATCTATCAGTAAATTCTTGTATATTTTGATTTATAGCACTAATCAAGTTTTGATTAGCATCTTGAATATTTACTAATCCAAAATCAGATAATTCAGCTAATAAAACATCGTTAGGAATAACTTTACTTATATTACCTTTTCTAAATTGAAAACCTTCAACTAATGCTGCGTATTTAACTAAATCAACAGCTGCAAGTTTTACTAATTTATTTGTTGTAAAAAATGTTTGTCTAAAAGCATTGTAAAGCTCTTCTCTATCTTTTCCATCAACATTTATAGAAAGTCTATTAGGAGAATATCCTTTTTCAGCTAATTCAGAAGCATAAAATTTATTAAGTTTTATATATTCAAAAATACCAGAATCTCCTTTTAAAACTTTTTGCATAAATAACACTTTCTGAAGAGGAGTTAATTTAAGGTAATTTTCTAACTCTTCATCAGTAGGATTATTTATATCTTCAATTTCAATTGTATCTATTACAGTTTCTTTTAATCCAGCTACTCTTTGATATTCTTGTTCTATAAAATCAGGATTTTCTTTTATAAAATCTGTATTATCTTTTATTTGTCCATTAGCAGTAATAGTTTGAGGATTTGCTATACTCGGTATATTATGATAAACACTTGTTATAATATATTTTTTAAATGAATCATATTGTTCAGCACTTAATCTTTTTCCAATAGAAGCTTCTACAGCATCTCCAAAAGTATCAAAAGCTTGTCCTTCAGTAAAGAATAATTGACTATTTATAAATATAGAACTCATAGTTCCATATTTCATAAACGCTGCTAAATAAGGATAAACAGATTCATTTATATTTATATTATCTTCATTTATTCCAGGATATAATTTAGCAACTAAAGGTTTATCATCTACAAGTAAAGTTTCTCCAGGAGATAAACCATTTTCTGTACTTTTAGAAAGTTCTTTAGCTTTTTTAAGAATAGATTTTGTTTCATGAATGGTTTGTTTAGCTCCAAAAGAATCAGGTTTACAAACTTGAGAAATGTTCTCAATATTTTTTGTAGTTTTATATAGTTTATCAAAAAACATCATTATACCAAAATCATGAACAAACAAATATTTATCATCAACATTATCTTTTAATCTATCATCAAACTTATTTCTATCTAAAACTAAATCAGAAGCTTCTTTTATACTTTGTCCCCAATATTCTCTAAATAAATTATCTAATTCTTCATTATTTTGTATTTGTTCTATAATAGCTTTATTTGAAGAATTTTCATTTATAGAAATATTGTGTTGTCTTGCTAATTCTTTAATAGCTTGATAAACAGGATTATAGTATTCTTTATTGAATAATGAATTTTTTATAAAGTATGCTTCATTTATAGCAGTGATAGCAGGTTGATATAAGAAACTAATAGCAGTTCCATAGTCTATTCCAACATCTATTAAAGTTTTAAAACTACCAAATGTAAAATCAGTTTCATTAAACAAAGCTCCTTCTTTAATAGCATCAAGAATATGAGCTGTAGTTTGAGAACTGTAAGCTGTTAAAATATAACCATCAGCATTACGATTGTTTCTAGTCCAACCTATAGTATTGTGCTCAACAAGTACACTATTTGTTTTTTTATCTTCTTCTGTATTTTCAAATGCTTCTTTTAAATTATTTTTATCATATTTTGAAGCATCATATCTAACTCTTATAATAGAACTATTATTTAATTTTGTGTGAGCATAATTATTAATTGAATTGAAAGTATCCCTATTTACACTAAATGCTTTAAGTTTCCTACCATCAATAGCATTTTGCATAAATCTATATTGATCAAAAGGATTATAAACAGAAAATTGTCTTTTATTTTGAGTTAAATATTTATCATATATCTTTTTATTCTCTATTATTTTATCAAAATTAGAACGAGAATATATTTCTTCTTGAACAGTTGATGTAATTATATTACCGTTTTCTTCTTGTATAGATGGATCATTAAGTATAGTAATCATATTATCAAGAATTTGATTATCTATACTATCATTTCCTTCTTTATCTTTATATCTATCTATTTGTGGTAAATAAGTTTCCTCATCTCTAGTTAAAGAAGATGTATAAACTATACCATATATAGTATCTTTATCAAAGTCAGAACCAGTCTGAGTTACCCACTCATAAGGAACAATCATTGTAGAACCTTGAGCAACATCCAAAAAGTCAACTACTTTAAATATTGCAGTAGATTGTTTTCCTTCAGTCGGAATACGATAACCTATAAATTTATCTAATCCCTTTTCATTTATTATTTCTATAGCACGCTTTTTACCATAAGCTTGAATTAAAGCTTTTATATCATCGTTCCACGGGGCTATAATACATTCTACAACTTGAGTTCCATTGTCATCAACTTTGTATTTAAGTTTTCTAGAAGTACCAACATTAGTAAGCTGAACAGCATGAAAACCTGGAAGTGTTTGGCGAATAACAGCATTATTAAAAATAGATTGAGCAATTGATTCTAATTTACTTGAAACATTGTTCATCCAATTAGGCATTTTAACATTACCGTTATCATCCGGTGTTATATAGTCATAAAATTGACTATCCATACCTAATCTTTGAGCCTCTTCTCTAAATCTACTATAAAACGCAGTAAATTTAATTGGACCACCAGTTTTATCAATTATTGTTCCATCTTTATCAATAGTCCAATTACATCTTTCAAGTAAACCATCAAAAGATTTCTTTATCTTTTTAGAAAAAAGATTTTGTATATTAGTTATAGCTTCTTGAGCTTTAGGAGAAACTGTACTCTTATTGTCAAGAAGTTTTTTCATTATTTGAATACCAGCTTTATTTTCTTCGTTTTCGATATGATCAACAATATCTTCCTGTTTATAAAGATGGCTATAAAAATAATTTTGAACTCCTATACCTTGCCTTATATTTTTCTCAAATTCATCAGCATAAGCAATTAAATCACCATTTTCATTAGTTTCATTGTTTTTACTCCAATATTCTAATATATCTGTATTACCAGCCTTTGATGTTTCTAATGTATTAATCTGACCAATATCATATTTGTTCATTATATTATATAATCGTTCTAGAGAACTTCCTTTTTCCAAGAATTGAGGAATAAGAACAAATTCAGCATTTTTAATTTGACGAGGATAATAAATACCAGTATTAGGATCAAAATATTGGTCATAATAAAAGTTCTTTTGAATTTGTATCTTTTTAATAGTATTATAATCTTCAGCAGTTAAATCTATTCCATTCAATAATTTATAAGGTATATCACCATATTCACTTAAAGTTCCATCTGCCCAACGCCTTCTAACCCATTCTTGAATTGTAATAAATGATTGAGCATCATTTGCTTTAACTTTATCACTTTCTAAATATCCAAAAGCTTTAGCTATATCAGTAGAAATTTTTTCTGCAAATTCAGGATTAACTTCTTTACTAATTTGTTTCTTTAAAGTTTCATAAATATTTTTAGCATTATCATAACGAGTTTCTGTATTATAAATAGTAACAGCTCTCCAACCATTTCTAGCAACCATGTTACTACTTGTTATTTTTCCACTAAGAATTTGTGTAAGTTGGTAAGGTACTTTTTCTTTTTTATTTTGTAATTGTATTTCTATTTCATTTCCATTTCTATCTTCTATAGCATAAAGACTTCCACCAATTTCTTTTGATAAATTAACAGCACCACTAAACGGAACTCCACCAGCTTGAATTTCTTTATCCCTTTTTAGAAAAGTTTGAGCATCTTTATAAAATTTAGAATTACCTTCAAATAAAGTATCAAACTCCATATAACTAAGAGTTTGGTTTAATATAGATTCATTAATTTCTTCTTGACTAAATCTACCAGCTAAAACATTAGAATATTGATCACTTTCTCTTTTTATTTCTTTAATATAATTATCTAACCATTTTTCAACAATTCTATCTAATACATCATTTATATATTTAGAATCCAAATTAGGATTTAAATTTCCATTTATTATAGAGAATATAGGATTATTTGGATTTAATTTATAAGTATCACCATCTTTAAAAATTAAAGAATTGTTTTCCCCGTAGAGGAGAATTGACTTAACTAAATCTTCTCTAGCATTATATCCATTAACATTAAATAATTTATTGAAATTAAATACTTGTCCAGTTAGTTTACCATTCTCATCAATAATATCTCCACTATAATGATAATGATTAGCTAATCCTTTTTTAGAATTTTTAAATACAAATTCTCCATCTTTATATTCAAAAATATCAGATAATGCATTAACTAACTGATTAATTTCTCCTTTAATGTTTTGGACAAAAGCTAAAAATATTACATTATTTTTATTATATTGCCTAGTAATTTTACCTTCGTAATATCCTAAAGTTTTTATATATCCTTCATTAGATTCTATTAAAGAATCAATCATAGGAGAAACATCTTTATATTTAAAAGTAGAATTTGGTTTATTTTCTTCATCAAATTCATCTTCATATACAATTTGTTGCTTTTGTTTTTCATCTTTTACTAAAGAACAAATTGAATCTATTTCTCCTTTAAAATTATAATCATTCTTAGTACCTTTTAAATATACTACAAATTTATTTCCATTAACATCGTATATTAAAGGAACTATAACACCATCATTTTTAGTTTGAATATATTTATATCCGTATAAACTAAACTCACCACCTTTATTTCTTAAAATATCAATTAAAAAAGAACTATTATCTCTTTTAATTATATTCTTTTGTTTCCCTTTAAGGAAATTTTCATAATTATTTGATAAGACATTAGTTAAATACTCTATATTACTGTATGTTCCAGAAGCACCATATTTTGGTTTATTTTCGAGTAATCTATCAATATCATTTTTTATATTTGTTTCAATATATGAATTATAACTTACATCATCATAATTAAATAAATTATCATACCTAAATCTTTGAGTTTGAATCATATATTGATTTGATGCATCAGAAGGAATACGAAGTAATATATTTGCTCTAGTAGAAATAGTATCAGAATCTGTGAAATTATTATAATTTACACCATTAAAATAAGCATATAATGCTGTTAAAAAATAATCAGTTCTACTAAGTTTTTCATATGGACTCCCACTTCCATCATCATTATTTTTAATTCCATTAAATAAACTTAATTGTAGAAGATTTTTAGCATTAGGATTTATTATAATTCTATCATCTTTACCTTTAATAAACAATCCTTCTCTAAGATAAGTACCTGGTTTTTCTTTATCTTCTATACCATATAATATTGTACTATAATCATTGAAACCGGTATATTTATTTACACCTTTTTTAGTAAAGAAATCTTTTAATATTTCTAAACCTCTAGTTTCATTAACAGTTCCATCTTCATTAATCGCAGTTGATAATTGTTGGAAAAATCTACTCAAATAAGATTGTTTAATTAAATCAGAAGATGAAGTATTTTCTGCTGTACGAGAATTATATTCACAATCACTATCTATAGATCTTGCTACTATATTTGAAATTTTAGCAACTACATCATTATATGGTTTAAAATTAATGTTGTTTTGATTAAAAGAAATGAGAGAAGGACCATTATAAGCTATACCTTCTTCATATGCAGCAGTCATATTCTTTCTTACCTGCTTATTGAATTTTCTAACTCTATCGTTTTCAACAAAATAATCTTCTTTTAATCTTTTAGCAACATTATCAAATTCTTTCAGAATTGTTAATATTTCTTTGCATATATCAACATCTTCTTCAGGATTACTAAAAATATAATTATATATAACATCACTATCTATATTAGGAAAATATTTAGTTATATATTTTTCAGCAAACTCTGCAATTTCTCTTTGAATTGGAGCAAAACCTCTAACTCCATTTTTTAAATTCTTTATATTATTATAATAATTATCTATAGTAGATAAATCTGTATAATCATATGATTCGTTTATTGTTATTTTTCCAGTGTTAGCTATTTTATTAAATATACTAAAGCCAACAAAAGCATTTCTATTACTTTGAACCAATTGAATATTTTGATCAGAAACAGTTATCATATTTTTGGTTATAACAAACCTATCAAAAGATGTTTTGAAGAAGTTAGCAAATTCCCTATTATTTTTTAAATCATCAACTATTTGTATAATACCTTCTAAACCAGATATATTATTTGCTATTCTTTCAAGACTATCTATAAAGTTATCTATAGAACTAAAATCTGCAAAAGTAGTAATATTGTTAATTATATAATCAGCACCCATAGTAGTTTTTACACCGAGTTCATTACTTGTATCATAATTGTAATCTTCTTTTATAACTCCGTTAACTACTACATTAGTTTTATTTGTATTTACTAATTTATATTTAGAAGCTAAATAAGTTTTTATTCTTCCATTAAAATGCTGAAGATAGTTTTTGTATAAAGAATCACTCCACGTAGCAGTGCTTTCATCGACACTTCTTTCATCATCTAAATCGTTTAAAGCATTATATAATTCTTCATCTTCACTTGCATTATTTTGTTTTTCACTTTCAGTAGGAACTATTGTTTTTCCATTAAGAATCTCACTAAAAGATTTATTCAAATTCATAAGTTTACTTTGCCTAAATACCTCAGTAAACCATTCTAATTCATCGGAAATAATACTATAAGCAAGTGAACCAAAATTATATAATTCCATAGAAGAAGGATCGCTTTGAATTAAACTTCTTCCATGTTGTATTATTGTAGCATAATGATAATTTATAGATTGTTCAAGTTTTTGAAGTTTACCAGCTTCTATATTTTTAGATGGATTTTCTTTTCTTACAAGTTCGCGTAATTCTTTATCAGCATTTTGTATTTCATTAATATTTGTAGAAGTAGCTTTTATTTCTTTTAATTCATTTACTCTATTTCTAGCTATTTTTAATAATCCTTTGTCTTCTTTTAAAGCTTTTATTTCATCACTTATAGTTTTTGTTACATTGTTGTTTAATCCTTTAGCTCTTATAGTAGATACAATATTAGAAATAAAAGTATCATAAATATTAAATTTAACCCTATTTTTTAAAGCATTAGCTATAGCTGCAGAACGAATTTTAACATCTTTATCTACAGAAGCATATTTATAATATTCTTCAATAAGTAAATCAGCTGTATGAGATAAAGCTAAAGATCTAGCTGTAGCAGTAGTAAAATATCCTACATCTGCAATATTATTGTTTCTAGTAAAAGTTGAAACACCTGGATTAACAAACTTATTATATTGTCTAATCCACTGTTTAAATGTATTTAAATTTGTATATCCAGATTTATTTGGATTATATTTAAATATATCGTCTATAACAGTTCCTTCAGGAATAAGTTTAGATTTTTCTATAAGCCATTTTTGAAATTCACCATTGTTGATAAATCCAGCTATTATATCAGATTTTCTCCAACTACCTGTAACTTCATGAATAGCGTTATAAAATTTTTCTTTTACTTCTTCATTTTCTATGTCGTTTAATTTAACGTGAAAAGCTTCACAACCAACAGTTTTAGCCATATTTGAAATTATTTTAAGTGTTTCACAATAAAATTTATTACAAATATTAAAGATATAAATTTCTAAGACTGCCAAATTTAAGTGAAAATCAGCCCATATAAGGCAGTCTTAGAAAATAAATGTATAACTTATCGACAAATATATTTTAATCGTCCCTCGTTTATTTCTTGCTCTATTACACGGCGTTTATCCCTCGGATATTGAGATAACATTTGTTCCATATCATCAGCTATACTCAATCCATTAGGATTAAAACCTTTATTTTTAGCATATTCTTCTAATTGTATTTCTTCAGTAGTAAGACCTACACTATTATTTATTCCTTCTATTATACTATAATCTTCACCATAATCAACATCATCTGTCATACCATCATCTAAACCTGACATATATGTATCATCTAATTCTACATCACCAAATAATTCTCTTCCTTTCTCTGTTAAAGGATTTAAATCTTCAGGAACAACCTCTTCAGAAGTTTCATTAGTAGATGTATCAACAACTTCCTCTACGGGGTTTGTAGATTGTTCATCATTTTTCTTATTTTCTTCATCAAAAGTATTAAGAGTTGATGGATAACCTAAAGCATTATAAAACCCTTCAAGTATTGTTCCTTTATTTACATTATTTAGATTAAATAAATCTAGAAGAATATCTATTATCTTTTGAAATAGAGATTTTCTTTTGCTTACAACAACATTATCGTTACGAACATAATCAACATTGTTAAGATAATCCATCATATATTTATTAGAAATAACTTCAGCAGCCCATTCATTAGCAAGAAGTTCTCTTTCTTTTAAATCTTCAGAATCTTTAAATTTACCATATTTAGCTTCAAATTCATTATGAAATCTATGAATATCTTCAGATTCATCAAGAGATTGTATAGATTGTTCAAATTGTTTATAGGTTTCTATGAGTTCATTTACTCTTGATACACCATATTTCTTATCAGTAAAGAATTTTTTAGTATCAACTAATTGATGGAATCTTTCATGAACAAGTAGTCTAAGACCTATATCAGGACTCAAATTCATTTGAGCAATACCTTTAGTATAAACTGTAATTCTTCCAGTCTTTTTATCATAAACAGCAAATTCAGATCTATTAGTTTTACTATCAAAATAAACTTCTTTTGGTATTATAGAATCTTTATCTAATTTTTCATCTATTTCATCTAATAGTTGTTTACTTTGTCTTTCAAATCCGATATAAACAAGAACATCTTTACCAGAATATGCTTTATCTTCTTCTATAAGTTTATCAGCTACCATAGTTGCTAAAGAAGAACTAGCACGCTCATCACTTATTTCTTTTTCAGTTTCAAAATTTAATGTTGTAAATATAGAATTTATAGGACCACTATTAGTTTTTGAATAAATTTGATCTTTTGTTCTACCAGAATGTGTTGTATTAAAAGCATTTGTTTTAACAAAGAAATCAGTAAAATTTTTATACTTAAAAACTTTATTTCCAATATGAATTTCTATTCCATTTTCAGTATGTTTTAAAATATCAGTATCTTCTTTTTCGTTGATTAAATTTGTTTTAGCAAATTTTAAATTATTTGTAATCAAATTAACAAGACTTAATATTCTATCTTTATTCGTTTTACTTTCATTATTTGTTATAGGAACCTTTTTATCTTTTATATAAAGTCTAGCATTTTTACCATAATAATTTTGAAGTTCTTCCTTTGAAATAGGATTTCCTTTAAAATCATAATATTGTCCATCTTTATATGTTGCAGCATACCTAAAGAAATCTATTATAGGAGTTGTAGTATTTCCATCACTTGCAAAAATAGTAAAACCGTTGCTGCCAACTTTTATATTAATACCTTTAAATAATTTGTTTTTTCCAGAAAATAAATTTCTAAAAGAATTAAGCAATGTATTATATGCTTCAACTGAATTCTCTGAAGAATTATAATAATTATTTATAGCATCAAAAATATAACTTGAAACAGCTTCTCCTATTTCTTTGCTAGAACTTACAGAATTGGAATCTCTAAATATAGCAATCATAGGCATACCATTTTTAACATCCATAACTATTCCCATAGTTCCAGGAGTAAATCCTGCTTTATTTGGATAAACATTTCCTTGTTCATCTATCATAGTATCTGTTTGAGAATCATTTACCCAAACAACTGGATGTGTAGATGTAGATGTATTTATACCTATTTTATTGATTCCTTTTCTTTCTCCTTGAGAATAATTTAAAGAAGTATTATCTGTATTAACAAATTGAATATTTACAACACTTCCATTCTCTAATGCTTGTTCTAATTGAGAAGTTTGTTTATAGTTATTAAAAAGTTTTTCAGCATATTCATCATAAGATTGACGAATATTTATATATGATAAATTGCTAAATAGTGGAGCAGTTATCCTAGTTTTAGCACTATTTAAATAAGGATAATAAACTATTCCATTTATTTGCTGAGCAATATAATTTACTTTATTAACAGTCTCAGAATTAAATTCTTTAAAATCATTAAGAGTAATTATTTTTCCTTTATATTCAAGACTTGTATTGTTTATAAATTCTCTAAAGTATTTATTATCTATTAGCTTAATATAATCATCATCTGAAGGTTGAGAATACATATCAGAATTATCAACTATTTCTAATTCAGGATTATCAGCTATAAGTTTTGTAGTTAAAAATTGCATAAATTCTACAGCATCTTCATCTGAATCATCTATAGTTGCATCTATTATTTTATTGAAAATATTATCAATAGCTTCATTTGTTATTTTAAAGGAACCATTAGATAATTTTCTTACACCAAGATTTAATCCTCTACTATTTCCTACTTTTTCAAATTCTGTATTAGTTGAATTTGATGTAACTCTAGCTATATATCCTATCTCTACTTGACCTTCATTTTCATCATCTATAAAAAGTCCTATAGACATTTTCTCTGTTCTAATAGAACCATCTGGCATTTTATTATCTACTTCTACTATTTCAGCATATACTTTTTTATTCTTTAAATTTCTAAGTATTTGTTCTCCTCTTTTAGTAAGTTTTCCATATTTATCTTTAAGATTATTTGAAACTTCAAAGTGAAAATTATCTTCTTTAACTTCTACTATATTACTTCTTCTATATAATTCATCAAATATTTCATTTAAATCATCAAATGTTAATGATTTTGTTGAATTTATTATTTTACCTTCAAATATATATTTTCCGTTAGAACCTACAGTGTTTATATATGAGAATATATTAGAAATTATATTACAAAGATTTGTAAAAGACATTCCATCTTCTTCAACAATCTTCTTCAAATAATCTATCAAAGCATCAACCCTAACAACAGTTTTTCCATCAGGAGTTTTATAATTAAATTTATTTTCTACATCAAAATATGATTGAAGAATATCTTCTATAACTTTATTCATTTCTTCAGGAGTTATTTGAGATATAGAAGATGCATTTTCATTCATATTAAGACTAGATGCAGCTTTAACCATAGCACTTTTTAATTTCTTTAAAGCTGCAACTTTTTGTTTACCTTCTACAGATTTATTTTCTCTATTGTTAAATATTAATAAATTTATAAAATCAAGTAAAGCTCCTCTCGCATATTTCTCTGCATCTGCTGGAGTACATATAGCATCATCAATTAATTGCTCACGTATTTCATTTAAAATTCTATTAAATTCATCAGAACCATAATTAGTAGAATTTAAAGAATTTCTAAGAGCAGGATTTGCTATTAATATTTCTCTAGTTTTAGCGAAAGCTCTAGCTTGAGTTTCAAATTCATTTTCTTCACTTGCACTAACACCATATCTTTCAGCTAATTCTTTAGCTTCTTTTTCACTTATTTTTCCTTCATCATCTTCTTCATAATATATACCAGCATCATCAGGAATAGGATCTTCATCTAAAGTTTCCTCCCCCGTAGGAGAATCATTTGATGAAGATTCATCTTCATCGTTATTAGTTTTTTCATCTGTATTTTGTTCATTCAAACCTTCATTTATTCTATCATTTTCTTTCTTGGCTTCTTCAGCTGTAGTTTGAGTACCATCATCTATAACTTTATTTTCATCTTCTTTATTATCATTTATTTCTCTTCTTATCTTTTCAACTTCTTGATAAAACATTAAACTTAAATTGGTAGTATTTTGAGAACCGACTTTAAGAATTTCCATAGCGTTTCTTTCTTCACTACCAATATTTTCTTCTTTAAGAAGATTATCTACAGCTTCATCTAAGTTATTTATATTGTTTCTTAAATATTTTCTTACACTAGATATAGCCTCATTTAATCTTTTAGTAACAGCAACATTTAAAAGAACACTGTTATCATCATATAATTCTTGAAATTCTTTTTGAGTTTTTGGAATATTGTTTTCAGCTCTAAACCTATTTATATTATCAACTATTATTTGTTGATTCTTTTTAATTATATTCATAGGAATATTATTAAAATTATCATAACCAGATTTTTGAGCTAAACTTTTAGCAGAGTGTTCTATTAAATTAGCTAATTTAGTTCCTTCAACTTCATCTAGTGAATTTAAATCTTTAAATTTATTTATTCTATCTTGAATTGTAGCATATGATTCAGTTCCATCACTTTCTTCATCTAATATGTTCATTCTTCCTGTTTGAATACCAAAATCAATTAAAGAATTAACATAAGATTGAAGTCTTTGTTTTTCAGATTCTAAAGCAGATTTGGATAATTCTTTATTATTATATTTTTTATCTAAATCTTTATATAAAGTCAATACTCTTTTTAACTCGCTTGTAATATGATTTGTGTAAAAATATGTATTAAGAACTCCATCCCATAATTCATGACCTAAAGATTTAGATAAATCGGATTCTTCTTCGTTTATTTTATTTTCAAGTTCTTCAACTGTAAGTTGTTGCCTTACCATATATCTAGCAACAGCATTACCTAAATCTATATTATCAACATTTATAGAATTTGTTAAATCTTCTTTAGCTTGTGCATACAAATCTTGAACTTTATTCATTTGTTCTCTTAATGAATTTTCAAAACTTGTATCAACATCTAGTCCTTGATTTTTTATATAATCATTAAATCTTTTATCTTTAACAAATTCTTTTAATAAACTTATATTACCTGTGTCAGCAGCATTTAAAGTAAACTCTGTAATAAAATCATTATTAATTTGTTCCATTAAATAATCAGTTTCTGTAGAACTTTGTATTTGTTCTCTAGTATATGGATTTATTCCATTTTTTACATCTTGTAATTGTTTTCTAAGATTCTCTATAAGAGCAGTTCTATTTTCTATTTCAGCAATACTTCTTTTAGTTTCTCCTCTAACAAGATTTTCATAATCAGTTTTAGTGAATTTTGTTCTATCATCTTCAGCTTTATTTCTATCTTTATAAAGCTTATATTTTCCTTCAACTACTTTACCTAAGTGATTAAAACCACTACCAGCTTTTTGAAAAGCTATTCCACCTAAAGCTCCCCAAAAGGCTTGTTCTAGTATTTCAGGATCTTTAAGATAAGTTTCTAAAGCTTTTTCTTTTATTGTTGGATCGAAATACATATTAACAAGTTCATCAGCTTTTTTACCTTGTATTCCTTGCCAACCTTCTTCGACAGCTTCAGTCAATTCAGCAGTTTCTACAACGCCCAATGGATGTTTCCAAGCATATTTAGCAGCATCTTTCAAATAATCTTTAGCAAAAGATAATTTTCCACCAATACCCGGAACATATTCTTTTTCTATTCCAGCAAGTTTATTTAAAACTTGTTCTTGACGAACTCTGGCTTTAATACCTACAGGTTTAGAAGAAGGAACTTCTTTAAACATATTGTTTAAAGATTTATATTGTAGAAAATCAAATATTAATAACCACATATCATTTTTAAATGCTTGATTTGCACCTCTATTTGCTAATATGTGAGCTATTTCTTCATTAGATTTTCCATTCATTTCGGGATTATTAGCAAAAAATTCTTCTTTTTCTTCATCACTAAAATTATTTAAATAATCTAGTGCTAACTTTTTAGAAGAATCATATGCTTGACGACCTTCTTGATAATTCTCAGCAATACGACTTAAAGTAGCCATATTTAATGTACTAATGAAATCATTAGCTTTAGATCCAGCTCTTAATGCTTTTCCTGTACTAGCAATTCCAGTTTCTTTACTTATAGCCTTTAATGTTCCTGGAATAATTCTATCCATTTTAGCAGCTTTAGCTAATTTGCCTGCAACACCAGCTATTCCTTTAGAGGGTAATAAGAGAGCTAAAGTGCTTCCTATACTAACAGCATTATCTGCCCACCAAGCAAAATCTCCAACATCCCAACTTTTTGATGGATTTTCTCTATAAATCGGAGCAATATTTTCTTTAAAAGAATTTTGAAGTTCTTCCATTTTTTCTGACACAGAGTTTCTATAATCATTATCTTCCCAAGGAGTACCTATATCAGAATCCAATTTATTAAGTAAATGAGAACCACCTTTATATATAGCATCAAATATATCTGCAAAACCTTCTATTGTTCCTAATCCTATTTCATTAACAACTAATTGAGAAACTGAATGCCAAAGTTGATTTAAAGCAGATTGATCTCTAGCTTTTAATCTTTCTGTATCAAATTGTGGTCTAAAAACTTCTTCATTTAAAAGAGATTCTCCAGATTCTTCTAACTCTTTAGCTTTGTTTTCACCAAGGAGAATATTTGACATTCTATTTTGTTTAGCAAGATTACCAAAATAATCTTGAGTAGTATCTAAAGATTCTTTTACATAATTATTATCTTCATCTATATACGATAAATGAGAACGGTCTATTTGACCGTTCCCATTTTTAACACTATTAATTATTTTATCTATATCGGGCATAATATTTTATCTTCTTAATGTATTCAAAATAATTTCAAGACCTTGTTGTTTTCCAAAAACATCTCCGAAAACAGAATTTTCAAGAAGAAGTTGATTTAAATAAGCACCCAAAACTTGTTGTCTTTCTTCAGCACTTAATGATTCATTATTATTTATTTTATTCATATCTTCTTTAAATTGACTACGATAATCAATTAAATTCTGATAATGAATATTTAGATTATTTATATCATCGAATGAAGCAAACATATTGGTTTCTTTCCCACCTATTGTTATATTATATATATAGTCACTTGTTATACCATTTTCAGAATCATCAACCCATTTAGCTTGAACTTTATCATTTCCTAAAAATCCTATATTTACAGGAATATTTCCATTTACAATATAAGACATTAATTGATTTTGATTTTTAACATCAGGTCTATTATTTACTCTTTCATAATCTGGATCACCAGCATAATTAGTAAATACTACATCGTAAGTCGATATATCAGTAGCTTTTTTATTTTCATCATTTATATAATCATTATGTGCTCTAAATTTTAAAGCCGGCAAATATCCTAATCCTTGAACTATAGCTATATGAGGTTCAAAAACATCATGTTTACCATATTTCATTTGATTTAGAATTTTAGCTTTTTCGGCAGGATCATCTACAAGCTTTGCTTGTCCAGTTTCATCAACTAAATAAATCGGTTCATCTATATGAGCTCCACCTACATAATTTTGTACAGCAGAATTAGCTGCCTTCATCATTCTTTCATATTCGGCTTCCCCAGTAACTTCTAATAAAGCTCCATATTGATTAGCTGTTGGATTTGCTCCCATAGCTCTACTGGAACCAACACCTATAAATTCTTCTCCATTATATAAATTTTGATTATAAGTGTCTATAACATCGCTATCTAAATTTTGAACAAAAGAATCTATATTCTTTGAAAATCTTGACCTAGAAACTTTTCTTTTTCCAAGACCTGCTCTTATTCCAGCATATAATGGTGTACCAGCAATATCCCTAAAGGCTCTGCCTTCATCACTTACTGTTAATCTATATTCTTTTTTACCATCTTCTATTCCATATACATTACCTTTAGCATTATCTATAATTCTATTCCATAGATACAATAATCTATGATTTTCTTTTGGTATAGCTATTTCATTACCACTTATAATAAATCCCATATTTCTTAAATCACTTATGCTATTTCCAGATTTTAATATAGCATTATTAAATTCATTATCATCTTTAGCTTTAAATGTCAAATGAGTATAGTCTTTAAATACATCATCTACATTTTTATCATACTTACTTAAATATTCTTGAATATATGGATTTTCAGAACCAGATAAAGAATCTAAAGATTTACCTTGTGTTATCATGCTATATATAACAGAGGCAGCATTAGCTTTAGAATCTTTTTCACTTCCATCACCATTTACAATATTGCTTATTTGTTCAAATTCAGAACCCCATTTATCTCTTTCATTATTGTAATAAGTAACTATATTATTTAAAACTTCTTTTTGTTGGTCTGTAAGATTTCTATTTCCTACAGCGTTAATTATATCATCAGAACTACTTATAGGAGATTCTAATTTAACTCCGAAAGCATCATATAAAGTAGATGCAACAGTAGAATTAACTCTAGTATAATTTGCTGTAGCTGGAGCAAACATTGATTTTTTAACATTGAATGAAGCATAAGGTTGACTTCTAGCTTGCAATCCTGTTGTTGAAAAATCATTAGTTCCACTAGATTTAGAAGATGAACCTTTTGAAGAACTAGAACTTCCGTCTATTCCCATAGCAGCTCTTACAGCAGCATTATTATATGTTTGTTTGCTTACAGTTTTATTATATTCGTGAGTAGATGCGTATCCATCTATCATATCTCTTATATATTGATTATATGTTTTAGATACACCATCTTTTCCGAAATATGTTCCGTTATCATTTTCTTTTGTTAAATCTCCTTTATCAGCTTTCCATTTTAAAACATCATAAGCTTGTTTAGCTCCAGCAGCTAATTGTGGATTATTTTGAAAAGCGTTATCTATAGCAGAACTAATCATATCATTTGTTAATTTTTCATAACTAGTTCCACCTTCACCTAAAACACCAGTAGTCCTTCCAGGAATAAATTTATTGCCAAATGTTCCATCACTATAAGCAAAATAATTTGAACCACTAAAACTTCCTGATTTAGGTTTTAATTGTTTTGTAACAGCATCAAATACTTCATTAAAATCTATATCACTAACTGGAGTAAAACCTGGCTTCCATTCTTCACCTCCTATTACATTTCCTTTACTATCTAATTTATCTTTATAATGATAAGGATTTAATTCTTTAGCCCATTCTTTTGTATCTTGATTTATATCTTTTCTAGCATCTATATTGTTTTGATATAACTTATATGCTTGTTGTGCTCTAAGTCTACCTATAAGACCAGGATTTCTAGCTATATCTCCTTGAACTTTAATTAAATCATCTAACGCATAATAAGCATTGCCATTATAAGAATTTTCATCTATTGTAGTTTTTATTCCAGAACTTAAACTTTGCCTAAATTCATCTTCAGCTTCATTTAAATCTAAATTAGCTATAGCTGCATCTAGTTGGTTTCTAAGTTCAAGAGCTTTTAAATGACCTTGTTCTAGAGTATTATAAGCATTACCAATAGTTTGTAAATTAACTGGAGCAACATACTCTTCTAAAGGTCTATTTACATTTTGATAATATCTCATAATACTATATTAAATAATTGTACCTCTTCTCCTTCTTAATAATCTTTCATATTCATCAAATGCTTTTTTAATTTCAGGATCTAAAATACCTTTAGCATTTGGATTGAGCAAAGATAAAACTCTTAAATCAAGTAAATCCCTATTAAGTTTCATATCATTATCTAATCTTCTTTCTCTACGAGCTATATATCCTTGAGGACCAGCTATTGCATCAGCAGCATTGTTGATACCAGCAACAGCATTTTCAGCTCTAAGATTCCTTCTATTATTTTCAAAATCAACAAGACCTCTATACCAAGTATTAAATCTTTCTATATTTCTATTACCAATTTGTTGTTGATTGAATCTATCTCTATTTATTAATTCTGTTTCAATATTTTCTCTTTGTCCTTCTAATTGATTAGCATATTGTAATCCTCTTCCTCTAAGAGATTGTCTGCGGGATAAAGCGGTTTTAGAACTTGCAGTATTTTGAGTAACATCATTTTCTCCTCTAGCAACTTCTTCTCTAATATTATCCAATTGAGGATTAATATTATACCTTGTTCTTAATTTAACAGCTCTTAAAGGAGTAGGAGCATTGCCATAATCTAAACTATTTATTGTAGCTCTATTAATTAAACTAGAAGCTAAATTACCTAAAAGATTTATTCCTAATCCTATTTCATCAGAACCAATTCTTCCATTAGGATTTACTACTCTGTTTTCTTCATTTCTATCAAATGTAACTTTATCACCTTTTAAATCTTTAGATTTATATCCTCTGTTTCTTTGCTTATATCTCATAGGATTAATTTTCAAACCTGTATCCAAATTTAAACTTGTATTAGGAATATTTATATCATCATCTAAATTAAGATTTGCTATATAATCATCAGTTTCTTTATTTATAGATGTTAAATCAGGAGTTTTATTAACTCTATCAGCAACAACTATACTAGGTTCTATATCAGTGTCAAATTTTGCATTTCCGTTTTCATCGTATAATATTCCATTAACATTCCTAGCAGAAACTCTATCAGCAATAATACTAGAAGGAGTTATTTCAGTATCGAATAAAGGATTACCATCCCTATCATATAAAATACCTCTATGTAAATCTTGAGTAGTAGGAAAATATAATCCTAATCCTGTAGGAGCTTTTCTTCTACCACCTAATTTATATATATTGTTTTTACCTATTATATAATTAAAATCCATATCACCTCCTAATTTCTTTTCTTCTTTATTTCTACCCCAACCAGTTTGATCTATTCTATTGAGAATTACATTTGGTAAATAAGAAGTTCCTAAAGCTGGAATATTTTTACTAATTTCTGCTGCTTTTTTTACTCCCTTTAAAGATTTAGCTGCTCTAGCTGTAGATTTTAAAATACTATATCCAGTAACATCACTTGCTAAAGAAGTTAAAAAAGAAAAAGCATTTTCCATACTAGGTTCAGTTGCTAATTTGTGAGCATCAATAAATGTTCCAGTAACAGGTAAATATGATAATATATCTTTTACTTTAACTTTTTTATTCATATCAATTTCTTTTTCTCCACCAAATTCTTTTTTATTTTTACTATTATACCAAGATTTAAACCTATCATCATTCATCAATTCGTCAAACCTAGACATAACAAGTTTATTATATTTATCTATTCTTTCTTTATCGACATTTACACCAGGATATTTTCCAGATAAAAAATATCTAACTGCATCAGCTGTAATATTGTCACCTTCATATTTATGAATACGATTTGACATATAGTTATATCTTTTTGTCAAATCTTTTATAAGACCTCTATCTGATTCGTTTAAATCTTTATATTTTTTAAGTAAATAATTATAAGGTTCTATTGTTTTAGAATTTGGATATATTACACTATCAGTTCCTCTCCAATAAGAATATAAATCAAAAGCATTTAATCTTCCATCTTTATTTCTTGCTTGTCCAAGATTAGATTCATTTGTAGCTAATGCTATAGCTACTCTAGGATCAACATTTCCCCTAACAGCTTCATCATATATATAATTTAATATATTTTCATCTATAGACAATAAATGTTTATTTGTAGGTTTACCATTAACTATAGATTTTAATTTATATGTTTTGCCACCAGTAGGAACTTGATGTTCATTTTCATATAAACTTCTTTTGCCTTCATAACTTTCGCTAGCATCCAAAAGATCGGCATAATCTTGATATATGCCAGAACCATTATAATAATAATCAGCTTGTCTATCAGACCATTTTCTTTGTTCTTCTGTTAATTTATTATTAGTTAAATAATCATTATAATCTTCAAATTGAGAATAATATTTCTTAGAATCATTACTTAAATATTTTCCTTTTTCTATAACTGGAACATCTTCTATTGTAGAAATTTCTCTACCTCTTTTTTGTAAACTTAAAGAATTTCCTTTATAAGTCTTTCCTCCAAATTTAAAGCTATTTACTAAATCAGGAGCATATTGTTCATAATATTTTTTACCATATTTATTCCACCATTCTTGAATTTGAGGAGAACTAAAAGCATCTCTTCCAGCATTTTCAATCACAGAAGAATAATTAGGATCACCAGGATTATATTTACCAGATTTATATAAATTAAAAGCATGTTCAAATACACTACCGGGTTTAGTAAATTTAGCAGCCATTCTATCTGCATATTTTCTGCCTTTAATAAAATCTTCTTCTAATTTTTGAAGAGTAGCATCATCTAAATCCAATTTAGGTAATTGAACAGAATCATTATATAAATATCCTACTTTATGTTTCTTAGCAATATAACTTAAAGTGTCAATATAAGGATTATTTCCATAAGCTGCATCATTGAGAACTTCTATTGGTGTAATAGCACCTTTATTCATTGCTTCGCCCTCAGGAATAGCTTCTCTTTGAGCTTTCATAGCTCTAGCATCATAAAAAGCTGTAGGATAATATCCAAATCTACTTTCTTGATTTGCCAATCCCAAAGCTATATAAGGAGCAACTTTAGTTTTTGCTCCATTTAACGCTAAACTATCAAGTAAAGATTTAGGAACAGGAACATTACTAGATTTAGTACCTTTTATATTTATTATATCTTCAGGATTGTCATAACGAATTAAATTAGATTCATTTTCCCCCATTCTATCTCCATAATATTCTCCAGCTTTTCTTAAAAAATAAGCATAATTTGGATATTTATCTTCATATTTAGAAGCAATATTATTAAAAGTATCTTTATAGAATTTAGATATATTATTCTTAGTCTTAACTTTTTCAGGAGTAAGAGGACCTATAAAATTTTTATCATTTTCATCTATATATCCTTTGTTTTTATCTTGTTTACCAAATTTAGCTTTTCTAGTTCCATCATCATTAATATTATTGACTCTTTTCCAATTTTCTTGAGCAGCAAAAACTTTATTTGGATTAGCACCTCCGAGTATATATTCAGCAGGACTTATTCCACCTAAAATAGGTTGTGCGCTAAAAACTCTTAAAGATGAAGGAGTAGTTTGAACAACTTCATTTCCTTCTACTTCAATTCCAGTTTCAGGATTATTTCCAATATCTATTCCACCTTGACTATGCTTTCTTCCACTCATAAGATATAGATTATTTCCTAAATCTATAGCATGACCACCTCTAACAATATTAGGTTTTAAATTAGTATTTCCCCCGTAAGGGAATTGTGGTATTAATTCCACTCTATCATAATAATTATTCAAATCATTATTAGCATTTTCTCCTATATTATTTTGCATTTCTAAACTATCAGCAATATATTGTTGTTGAAGCTTTTTTCTATTAGCTTTTCGTTGTTGAAAATAATTAATTCCAGCACCAGCTATTTGTGTTGCAGCCGTAATAGCAGCACCAAGCCAAGCTTTATTTCTGCTTCTACATTTCATATATTATATATTTTCAGATTTACTTATTGAATATCCTAAAGTTTCAAATTCACTTCTATTATCATTATCAGCAAATTCAAAAGATATTATAAAATAATTTCCCCAAATACGAGAATCTTTTTGATTAAGTTTATCTCTTAAATAATTAAAGTTCCAATTACCATTATGCCAATAAGGTAATTTATAAGCCATAGGATTTTGAGAATTAAGTAAGTTGTTCCATGTAGCTTGAGAAACATTAATTAATCCTGTATCAACTCTATCAGCAGTATTATTTCCATTATAAACTCGTATATTAATTCCAGCAGAAGGTGTTCTCATTTCCTCTACGGGGAAATTAAGATTGTTATTTAAATTATTACCATTCTCTATTTCATATAATTTATAAACTATAAATTCCAAATATTTTATAACTTCATAAGAATCATTAACAATAATATCTATTTGAGAAGTTTGAACTTTATCAAAATTATTAAAAGTATTTTCAAAATAATTGTAATATCCATTTTGTATATATTCTTCGTTTGTTATATCAGTATTTCTATTGCCATTTTTCCAATCGCCTAAAATATGAAATATATCAGTATTTTCTTGTTTTAATTTTTTAAATAAATAAATATTATTTTTGGTATTAGTAGATTCCTCAAAATTATAAGTATGGAAAGATATAAATTTTTCTAAATTAATATTATAACTTAAAACTATTTCTTTATCATTATTTAAATCTACATATTTTATATCTAATAAAATTCTATTATTAGATTTATCATTTGCAAAACGAATTTGATAAGGACGATATTTGAAGAAAAATTGAACAACATTAAAATCTAAAAGTTTAAGTTGTTTTTCTCCAAATCTATATAATGTATAAGAATCATTATCATAAAATATATATCCAAAAGTATCTACAACAAAAGCTTTAGGATCTTGTAATCCAGCTGTTCCAAGTTCAGATGTAAATACTTCTTTATAATCAACATCAAATATATCAGGCATAGAAAGTTGAACATCTTTTCCATACGTTTGTAAAGTATTATCTCTATCAAACATAAATAAAGAATGTTCAGTATGAGCTAATAAAGTAGTACCAATGGCTATTAAATTAGTTATCTTACCTTTATTTTCTGTTATATCTTTATAAGCCTCTACAGGAAAAAATCTCCAAGAATTAACTAAACTTTCATCTTGAATGACATTAGAACGTTGAATACGTTTATCAAAAACATTTTGATATTCAACATTTTCATCATAATTTACATAAGTAAGAGGATTTACAAAATCTTGACTTCCATTAACTTCTTTAAAAAGATCAACACTATTTTTAGGTTCAGTAATTATATTCATTAATAGCATAGGTGTTACATAAATATAATCATCAGCATCTTTAAAGTTCCTTGCATTAGGAAGTGTAGCATTTAAAGGATAGAATTGAGGTTTATTGTTAATTCTTTTTCCTTCTAATAAAATATCAGAATATTCATAGAAACTAAATATAACTATTGGTGCAGATACATCTTGATTTTCAACATCTCTGTTTGGAAGACTTTCTTTATTAGTACCAAATTTTTTATTACCATAAACATTGTATAAAGCATCAGATTTATAATAAGGAACAAAATTATTAGTAAATAAAGCATTTATTGATGTATCAAGAAGTACACCATCTTTATTATATATTAATGTATTATTTTGAGTAATTCTTCCATTAAGACCATATTTGAAACTTTGAGTTCCAGAAGTATAAATTATATTAGTAAACTTAATTAAAGTTTTTATTTCATTTTTATATTGACCTGAATTATAATTATTTATATTAGCTAAATAATAAACATTGTCTAATATATCTTCATCATTATTGTTTTCTAATATTATTTTTAAATAAGTACCTCTCCCGTTATTACTTTTAGTATAATCTTCTGCTGCAACTAATTCTATTGATTTTATCTTTTTATTATTGTAATAACTATAATTATAACTATCTTTATTCCAAAAATAATATTTATTATCTAATAATGTTTCATCTAATTTTTCAGTATTTGTTCCTAAAAGTTTACTTCCAACTTGAGAAATATAATCTGTAGGGTTTCTAGGATCACCTGTATATATTCTATTTAATAATTCAAGATGTGTTCCTTGAAGATTAATTTTATCTAATAAATCTATTTCTCCACTATAAAATTTATATATTATATCACCATCATTATTTTCTTTATAGACAATTCCGCTATAAGTTTTTATTTTTTGTAATCTTTCATAAGAAAGAAAATATCCGAAATTATTTGGTATATTATCTGTTATAGTAAGTCTAGGATAATATTTTATCATTTCTTCTCTAGTTCCATAATTTTTTGGAATTGTAATTGGTTCTAGTGTTAGTCTTATACCATCAGAATATTCTCCATATTTATTGACAAAATGAATATAAAAATTATATTTTTCACCAGGAAGTAGAGTAGTTTCTTTTAATAGATTATAATTATATTCATATGCAGAATTAAATGTTATACTAGATGAAGAAGGATCATAACCAGGAGTAAGATGTTCTGGCCTAGGTGCACGATAGTCTTCATTAAATGTAGCTCCTACAAGAACACCATTCGAATAACTGGAACTAATAAGTCCACCAATTATTAAATCATCTTGATCTCCAACAGTTAAATTTGCGCCTTTATATACATCTACACGAAAAATTGTAGTTGGCCTACCTCTAGTTATATGAGCAAAAACTGTAGAAGGAACTATATTATCGTTTTCATCATATACTGTACATTCTAAAACTTCTATTGCAGAAAAACCTACACTGTTAGGATTTATACTACCAGAAGCCATAGTCCCGCTTCCATATACTGTAGTTAAATTACTCTCATTTAATATATCTCCACTGTATATACCAAATAATTCTCCATCAGTATTCTTTACTTCTAAAGAGATATTTACACTTTTATAATAAGGTTCTTGTTCAGGTTCTTCTATAGGTTCTTCTTCCTCTTCTTCTTCCTCTTCATTATTCATAAATCCAGGTCTTATAACTTCATCATTCATTATTGTTATATTACATTTACTTTTAACAAAATCTTGAAGTTCTGTATAATCAAACAATGAATCTTTATAATTAGAAATATATAATTTATTTTTGTAATTTACAATATTTTTTACATTATAATAATTATAATTTGGAAGAACCAAATCTTCAACAGAATATTCATCTAATATATTAAAATCAACAGTAAATGTATTATAACTTGAAGATATTATATCACTAGTTTTAAATGCTTTAGAATAAGTTTTTGTACTACAAATAAAACCTATTTGATATGTTTTATTTTGAACAGATTCATCAAAATCTAAATTAAGCTGAATTGATTTAGAACAAATATCTAATATATTTGAAGTTTTAGCATAAGCATCTCCACCATAAACTGTTCCTGGATATTCTTTACCACTAACTAATTCATCAGGTTGATAATATTTAAATATAGTAGAATTAAATATCTCATCTAATAATATAGGAAAACCTATATGATACCATTTCGTATAATCTCTATTATTTAGTTTGAATCTAATAAAAAAATTATACCAACCTTTATAAGCAGTACCAGATATATAATTAAAATTACTTATGCTTGGAATTTTGATACTTGGGTTTGTAGCTAAAGTATCATAATCTAAATCTTCATCTACAACATTTCCATCCCATTTACCTAAATTAATAGTATGAAGAGGAATAAATAGATTATTGTTATAATCAAATTCTGTTATAGCTAATATTAATTCAGAATTTATATTATATGTAAATGTGCCTTTTATTTCACCACCATAATATTTGTAATTTTCATAAACACATCTACAAGTATTTTCTAATTCATTATATCTTTCTATATAAGCATCAACCTCATCTCCTAAACTATTAGGAATAGAATCAGTTGTTATAAATATTATTTCTTTGTTACAAGGAATATAACCAACTATTGTTTTATGTTCAAGTTGTTCTATTAAATCAGTATGTTTATAAATTGATTCTTCATTTTGTAAACAAGATAAATCATTACTAACACGTACATTCTTAGCATAAACCAAACTTAAATTTTTACAATTTTTAGGATGTTTATTAAGATTAAGTTCTTTAACTATATCTGGCATAATTAAAAATTATTAGCAAATTTTTATAAAAATTAGGCTCTACAAAGCAATCATTTTCTTTGGATTATGACTTGTTCAAATGAGAATAATTAACTTAATAGAGCCTAACTATGACCTATCCACGAGGGTAGAATGTAGATATAAATAAACTACTTCTGAATAACTTACTCACATCCTCATTAACACCTTCATTAAGAACACTCCTTTTAGCTTCTTCTTTACTACTTGTCCAAATATAATATGGATTAGTACCATATTGTGAGGCTTGAAGATTAAATACAGGATGTTTATATCCTCTACAAAGCATTTTATACATACAATAATAAACTATAGCTTCAATAAGCTTACCGTTATTAGGAATAACTGGATAATCAACACCGTCCATTCCTTTTATTGTATCAATAGTATCATATTCTATAAAAACATAATCAGCATCATAATTTAATTCTAAAGTATAACCACCAGAAACTACATAATTTCTACCTGAATTTTGTCCACCTTTATAAATCTCTACAACATTATATCTAGCAGGATAACCTTTAGTATTAATTTGTTGTGCTCTCATATCTACTGTTTCTTCAACATTATGATGTTCAAGTTCAACAGTTCTATGAGTTCTCATATAATGTAATTTATCTCTTCCACCATGTTCACCATTTCTACTATTATCTTGAATTTGATAAAGAGTTTCATTAGAAACTATAGGTGTATTCCCCGTAGAGGAAGATTTACTATTACTTGATAGATTATTAGCTCCACAACAACCAGTTTTACTACCTGCTAATGGAACAATACATCCATTTTCATCATATACTGTAAGATCTAAATCAGAAAGACAACATTCACTTCTAGCAATTCTGTTTCTAACAAGAAGTTTTTTCTTAACTTTACTTGTCATAAGAACATCGAGTTGTTGCATAGCATCTATGCACCAAGCACCAACTCTAGGAATCCAATCGCTGTTGTTAGGATTAAAGTCATTATCTATTTTAGCTATAATCCTTTCAACAGTTGTATATGTTGTCTTGTTCATTTAATTTTATTGATTACTTATTATAAGCTGTTTATATTCATTTCCATCTGGACCAGTAATTACTTGAGCAACATACTTATTTATGCCTTCTACATTAAGTTTAATATGTCTATCATCATCTTTAGATTGATATATATTAAATATTTTCTTACTTTCATTTTTATCAAAAAGTAAAACAACAGTAGGATTTAAATTTCTAATATCAATATCATCTAAAATATAACGACTGAATACAAATTTAAATCTATTTAATGCTAATGTATCAATTATAGCTTGTATTATTTCTTTATCATTTTCATAATCATCAACATTTACTAATGAAGTTGAATCTACCGAATGAGAAGAATAATGTATTAAAGATTTTATTATAAAATCTCTTGCACTATATTTAATAAACTTATTGTTAAAATAATTTAAATGTTCTTCATTGATAAAGATAACACCAACTGAAGATGTACCTTGCGATGGTGGTATCAATATTCCATATTTAGGATTATCATCTTGTTTAATAATTGTAACTGGTTTATCTATATTATCAAGCATATTGTCAATACCAACTTTTGGTCCAACAAATCCATATGGATTTTCACTAAAAGGATCAAGTCCTTCTTCAAGCAATTTATTTGCTACTTTATCTAATTCTTTTTCAACATCATCTAATTCTTTAGAACCCCCCCCCACATTAGGAGAACTATTTAAACTTTTAATATAAAATTTTGCATCCATAATATGTTATTTTTCTCTTTCAAATCTATAAAATATTCCAGGATTAATTCTTTCCATTATATGAAGTTTTCGTTTAATACTAAGTTGTAATGGTGGAACATCTTGTTCTTTTAATTCAAAGTTTTTAATTATTTCATCATAAGTCATTCCTCTAAAACGAAGATTAACATAATCAGAAGGTTTAAATTCCATTTTTCTTCTTGATGTAAAATATTTACTATTTGTGAATACAAATATAACTTCTTTGTTTTTTGTATCTTCTACTAAATATTGAACACCATCATATTGCAAACCGTTTTCAGCAGCATAAATAGCATCTTCTTTTCTATATGGAGTTTTTCCTTCTGATATAAGTTTTTCTTTAGCTTCTTTTGTTTTCTTAAAATCAATATGAAATCTTGTTTTAGAAAGATTTATAGTTTTCAAATATAAAGTACCAATTCCATTACCAAATTTATAAGCATCACCATTAAGTAGTATCTCATGAACTTTCATATAATATTTAGATAATAAATCTCTATACTCAGTAAAAGTCATATTATATTTTGTTTTACAAAGTAAAAGCTTTTTATTGAGTATAGGTTCATTTTTAAGAATAGAACACCATTTAGCAAGTTGAATTATATCTTGTCTATTAGCTCCATCTATAGGATGTCTAAGATATTTTAAGACTATTGTTTCTAAAGCTTTATTTTCATTATATTGTTTATCAATAAATTCTATTTTATAATTATCAAGATTAATCTTGTATGATTCAAGTATGTTTCCTTTACGGGCTAATAAATAATTATAACAATCATCTTTAGCTTTAAGTGTTCTATTAAGTTTATTTGTAAGAATATTTAACTCTCCACGAGTTTTATTAATAATCTTTAAATAAACACTTTTTGCATTTATATCACTTGCTAAACATTTTGCCATTATTTGACTAAATTAGGTGTAGGAGTTTCATTAGTTTGACGAATAACATTAGCGTTCATTTCATCTAAAACTAATTTCTTAATATCATAAATCATATCTTCTGAAATCATAAATTCATCGTCAGCATTATAAGTTTTATTTCCATCAAAATGTTCTTCCTGTATTCCAGAATATATTGTTTCCTCATCATCAATTATAGTTGGATATTCAAACGGAGATTCAACTATTATAGAACCTAAATGAAGAAAATCAGAATTTTTAGTTACATCTAAATAAATATATTGATTAATGTAATCATAAGATATAGTTTTACACATTCCAGGAAGATGTCTATAAAATTTACTTCCAGCTTCTTTTACAAAAGGTATTTCTATAGGATTACGAACACCAGTAGTTCTTACAGATAAAAATGGAAGATTATTATCTAGACGAGTAGGTCTTGGAACTCTTTGTAAACTACGAAGTATTTTATGGACTTCTCCATAAGAATCAACATATTCTGAAGTATCTAAAGGTTCTTGTTCAAGATATTCTTCTTTTCCATCATAAATATCTCCCCCGTAAAGGAATAATCTAGTATTTATATCTCCATCAGGACAAGGAATTAAAGAAATACGAAATCTTTGTTGAAGAACTTTATCAATATAATTATGATTTTGAAATGACTGACGAATAAGTTTATTTCTATTATGTATAACAGCTAAACGAATAGCGCGCCTAACTGGTACACTATTCGCTTGCTGAACACTATGAGCAATTTCAGAAACAACTTGTTCTATACTTGCCATATTAAAATTCTTTTATTTGAGCTAAATCATTTATTATTTCTAATAAATATGTTTTATCAGCATTAATAGTTGGAACATTTCCATTTTCCCACTTAATATTAGATGGCCAAGTTATAGTTGGAATAGTAGTTCCAATTGAAAATTGTATTATATATTTGTTTAATATATTATTGTTTGTTGGAGCTTTTAATACAAAAGTTGTATCTTGTGTAATTTCTCCTAACTCATAAAATTTATTTGCTTCAAGACCTTCAGAAGGAATAGAACTTTCTTTAAGTATTATACTATCATTTACATTATCAGGAAGATAATTAGAATCTAATTTATGATATTCATCTTCTTCTTTAACACAATGATACTGAGTATTACTATTATTGTATATATTTCCTTGTTCAACCTCTTTTATAAATTCATTTATAGCTTCATGTATATCATTTTTTGTTAATTTATTTATAGTTACTACTATACTTTCTTGATTATTAATGAATCTATAAATACTTTGTTCAGAATTTCCAAATTTTAATGAACCATCTATAGTTATTGTTCCTCTATCTCTTCTATAAACAACATATAATTTACCTTTATTTAAATCATCAATAGTGTTAATACCAGTAATTTCTATACCAAAATAAGAAGTTGTAGTAATAGTGTTATCATTTGGTTGATTTTCTATAGATGTAAATAATCTATTTATTATATTATCTATACTTTCTCTAGGTGTGGATGAACCATTATAATATTGTGTGTAAAATATACATTCTCCCTTTTTAAACCAGTGAGTTCTATTTTTTATAAAACTACCATCTTCTTCGTTAGATTGATTCCAATCTGGAGTATAAAGATATTCTTTATCTAATTTATGATAAACTTCTTCAGTTTTTTCTAAATCAGCAACAATTTTACCATTATTTCCACTAATATCATATCCATCAACATTATTTTTAATCCAATTTATTAAAGTTTCTTTTGTTATATCTGCACGATTTAAAATATCTAAATTTTTATAACCATTAGAATATTTGTTTGAAACAGTAGTATAACCTGATCCATTTTTATAAACAAATTGTAATCTATTAAATGCAAATAATACATAAAAAACTCCAATCTCTGAACTTACAACTGTGTTATCAGCAAGTTTTATACGTTTATATTTAAAGTGTATACCAGTTGTAAAATTCATAGAACTTTTAAGTCTTGCAACAGCTTCATCTATTGTTAATTTATTATTAAGGGAATCATCTGAATAAAATATATATTCAGACTCTTCTTTATAATGTGTTCTATTCTCTATATAATCATCAGCATTTTCATCATTCTGATTCCAATCTTTTTTAATATCTATGCTATCTATTTTATTATTTAATTCAGTTATAATATCAGGATTATTTCCTAAAGCATCAGCAAGCTCTTTAAGTGTATCTAATGCTTGTGGAGCACCATCTAATAATTGATTTATAGCATCATCTATTTGAGTTGGAACGTTTTCTTCAACCAATTTTATTCTTTTCTTTATATCATTTAAGAGCTTTATTATTTCATATTTACGAAATCCGTGTTCTAACATAAAATTAT